>Ga0187887_10000031_pt1 | contig 128194 bp, 114 predicted proteins | sample June2016WEW_7_10_FD_132977 | JGI IMG/M metagenome (GOLD analysis project Ga0187887, IMG submission 132977) | Peatland microbial communities from SPRUCE experiment site at the Marcell Experimental Forest, Minnesota, USA - June2016WEW_7_10 | ecosystem: Environmental > Terrestrial > Soil >... | reverse complement strand
GCTTCCTCCGGATCCCGCCTCGCGATGGGCACCCTTGCTGTTCGGCTAACACTTCCCCTTGCCGGGTGTGTAGAGGACTTTCACCTCCTAGTGAGTGCGCCCTGCCGGGCGCACCAAGAAAAAAAGACGGGCGTAATTGCCCGTCTTCTAAAAGTTAAGAGCCGAAGGCTAACTGCCAGGAGTTCAGTTGATATCGAACTGTTCCTGGTGCAGTGCCGGATCGCTCTTCACAATGATCGTCCGCTTGGTCAGTTCTTCCATCTCGTTTAGCAGACGGCCATTGTTGGCCTTCAACTCCTTGGCCACATCGGGATGCACGCGCAGCATCACATCTTCGTGCTCCAGGTGCTTCGCGATCTTGCGCATTTCCACGTAAATCTCGTTCGCTACCGTAGTCAGCGACTTCACGTAGCCGGTGGACTGGCAATAGGGACAAGGCGCGCCAATCGTACGTTCCAGCGACTGCTTCACCCGTTTACGGGTGATCGCAACCAGCCCGAAATCGTTGAACTGCAGCACCTTCGACGGGGCGCGATCGTGCCGAAGCTCTTCTTCCAGCGCCTGCATCACGCGCTGCCGGTTCCGGCGCTCATCCATGTCGATGAAGTCGATGATGATGATGCCGCCTAGATCACGCAGTCGAATCTGCCGAACGATCTCCTTGATCGCGTCCACGTTGGTTTTGACGATTGTATCTTCCAGGCGCGAAGTCTTGCCCACATACTTGCCGGTGTTGATGTCGATGGCAACCAGCGCCTCGGTCTGGTTGATCACGATGTAACCGCCGCTCTTCAGCCACACCTTGGACTTGAGCGCCTTGTTCATCTCCTCGGCCAGGCCGAACTGCTCGAACAGCGGCGTTTCCTTCGTATAGAGCTTCACCCGCTTCACCAGTCCCGGCTGAAAGCGGTTGAAGAAGCGCAGAATACGCTCATATTCCGGTTCAGTATCCACCCAGATCACCGAGAAATCAGACGTGACCTGGTCCCGCAGCACACGCTCCACCACGTTGAGATCGTGGTAGATCAGCGCCGGCGGCTTGGATGCTTCGGCGCGCGTCTTGATATCGCTCCACAGCCCCTTCAAAAAACGAATATCCGCCCGCAATTCTTCTTCACTCGCACTTTGTGCGGCGGTGCGAACAATGAAGCCGCCATGTCCGTTATCGCGCTCGCTCATCACGATGCGCTTCAGCCGCTGGCGCTCTTCGTCCGATGCAATCTTGCGCGAAACTCCGGTATGGTTCACGGTCGGCATGTAGACCAGAAATCGTCCCGGCAGTGCGATGTGGCTGGTAATGCGCGCGCCCTTTTTTCCGATTGGCTCCTTCGCAATCTGCACCAGAATTTCCTGACCTTCTTTGAGAAGGTCGCTAATCTTTGGAACTTCAAGCGACTCTCGTCGCGGGAAACGGCGTCCCCCACCCCGGCGTCCGCTACCCCGGCGCTCATAGCCCGGACGCGGACGCGGCGCTCGCTGCGTATAACCAGCCGCACCCGACGGAGCACGAACCTCAGCGCGGGCATCGACTGCGCCGCTCCCGCGAGCTTCAGCGTCCAGCAAAGCTTCCGCTTGGGCCTGTGCCTCTTCCAGTTCCATTTCTTCCGAGTCTTCTTCGGTCTCCGCCGCAGCACCTCCCGCAGGCGCCGCGCCGGACTCCTCCAGAGACGTCATATGAATCTCATCTACGGTCTCGCGGACGTCAGAAAACACACGCGGAGCCGTCTCCGAACCTTGCTGGCCGGCGGCTCGCGTTACTTCTTCAAACTCGTCGTAGCCCTCATCCGATGTTTGCTCATAGCGAACCGTGTCCGCTTCTTCCTCGTCGATGGTCTCCTCTTCCAGCGTTCCAGGAGCTGCGAAAGCCGCAACCTGTTCCGGTGCCGGAGTTGCAGCTCGATCAGAAACCTCCGGAGCAGCTAGAGTCTCATTGGGTCCCTCCACCACTTCTGGAATCGTTTCAGCTCTCTTCGCAGGCGCGGCAGCCGCTCCCACGATTGCCGAATCTCGTCGGAGAAATTCGCGATTCCAGTCCACTGAAGTTGCAGCCGCGTCTACATCTCCAGTTCTCTCCTCAAGCGGCGGCGCATCTTCGCGCTCTTCAGCCTGCTGTTGGGCACTCGCGGCCGGACTGGCAAAGATAGGTTCGTCGTCGGGAAAAGTGGCAGCGATGGGTGCCTCGGGTTGGACGCGCAGCTCGCTACTTCGTACCAAGCCTTGATCTTCCTGCCCGCGGGACGACTGGGTCACGATTGGCTGCGCCAATCCACGGTACTTGGAGATCGATTCTCCCGGAAGAAGGATCGGCTTGTATCCGGCTGGCGGGCCAAACTGATGCCCCCGGGCTGATTCTTGCTGACGAGGAATTGTTGCCGGCGGTGCAGCCTCCACTGCTGGCGTCGCCAAGCGCGGCTCCGATCCCCGCTCGCGCCCATCCCCGCGTCCATCGCGACGTCCGCCACGCCGACGCCGGCGACCACGCCAGCCTCCCCGTTCGCGATCTTGAGACTCTCCTCCACCGGCAGCGTCCGGCGAAACCGCAGCCAGGGACGGTTTCTCCCCCGGCTCCTCTGCTCCCGCAAACTGACCGCTCGATGCTGCCTCGAACTTCGCAGTGGATTCACCGCCCTCCGTGCCTTCTTCCGCCTGCATGCTGGAAGACGTCCCGCCCTCATCGCCGCCAGACTGCGAACGCATATCCTGCACTCCACGACCGGCCGGCACAACGTCGGTCACATCCTCGTCGTGCTCTTCCAACTCCATAAAGTCGGAAACGTACAAGAAGGCATCGCGCTCCAGGCCAATGTCAACAAAGGCCGATTGCATGCCAGGCAGCACGCGCGTGACCCGGCCTTTGTAGATGGATCCCGCTAAGGTGTATTCATTTTCGCGCTCGAGGTAGATTTCCGCGAGCAGATCATCTTCCACCAGCCCCACTTTGGTCTCGTGCGGCGTGGAAGAAACAAACAACTCTTTATTCATGGACACTCCGGTCCCGCCCCGACTCATTTAAAAGAATCGGACGGGCTTCACCGGGGCGAAGCGAGGAAAGACACGGGAGGATCGAGCGTCGCGAGGTTGGCCCTGGATGGGGGACGGCTGGGGTCCGGGAGGTTGCTCCCTGACCGAATCCGCTGCACAAGCTTGGGTATCTTTTGCACTGTTCGCTTTTCGTCTGCCGGGTTTGTGACCGCACTCTCTGACCGTTTCCGGTCGGGGGGCCGTTTCCCTGCCAGCAGCGTTATTGCTTCAATCCTGCCCGGCCTTCTGCTGCTCGACTGGCCGGTGAAATGCCCCCTTTACGCGAGGACGATCGATATTTTTGGGGCTGCGCCTAAGGCGCAGTGACTGCTCTCTGCCGTCTTCCCACTTTCCAGCTTCACAAACCCTTAGCTGGCTCACCCAATCCTGGCTAACCCCAGCTAATTCACAAACCGGCGCATTCGAACATTCATTACCATCCCCAGCGCCAGGAACATGAACAGAACGGAAGACCCACCGTAACTCATTAGCGGCAAAGGTATTCCGGTGACCGGCATAAAACCGACCACCATGCCGACATTGACCAGGATATGGAAGCTAAGCACAGCCACCACACCCATCACCACGAACGTGCCAGCGCGGTCGGGCGCCGTTTGCGCGTTCTGCGTCAAACGCATCAGCACTACGAAGTATAACAGCAGAACGCCCAGCGCGCCCACGAATCCATGTTCCTCGGAGAATGCCGCGAATATAAAGTCCGTTTGTGGAACTGGCAGGAAAGCCCCATGGGTTTGCGAGCCTTTTCCACCCCACAGCCCGCCCGAACCCACCGCAATCTTGGATTGCTCAACTTGGTACCCCGTGCCTTGGGGGTCATCTTCCGGGTGCTGGAAACTCGTGAGCCGCTGCTTCTGGTAGCCCTTGAGCACGTGAACCTGAGGGACGAAGAATACCGCGCCGATTCCTATACCCGCAGCCAGAGCCACGGCCAACCCTTGCCTCCACTGCATTCCGCCCAGGAAGACTCCCATGATTGCAATGGGGATATAAGTGAGAGCGGTCCCCAGGTCCGGCTGCTTCAGCACCAGTAGCATCGGAATAGCTACGATAGCTCCCGCTTTCATAAAATCCGGCCAGGAAAGTTCCCGGTGCCGCAAGTCCGCAAAAAATTTGGCCATCGCAAGAATGAGGATTAGCTTCACCCATTCCGAAGGTTGGAAGTGATTGCCGCCCGGCATTTTGATCCAGCGCTTCGCTCCTAAATACTTTTGCCCAAACAGCAATACGGCCATCAGCGAAGCGACGGCCGCGATGTAGAACCAATGAATCCTGTCGAGCAATGCCTGGTAATTGACCAGGCTGATCAGGAACATCATCCCCACTCCGGCCACAACCCAGTACATCTGCTTGACGTGGGAACCCACGAACTTGGTGTGCATGGTGGCGCTGCGAATCTCCATCACTCCCAGACCGCAGATCATGAGCACAAAGACCAGCAACAGCCAGTCAAAATCGCGATATGAAACGTAACGACTCATGAGTTCGGGGTACTCAGTACCGAGTACCGAGCAACGACCTCCTTGCCAAAAGTCCGAACTCGTACCTTCATTGCATTTTCCCGTTACTCGGTACCAGGTACTCGGTACTGAGAATCCCCGGCGCGGCGGTCGCCAGAGCAGAAGGCTTTCTTGGCAACTTCAAGGAGAAACTTCCGCCCTGAAGTTTGTCGCTCTCCGGCGCCGTCCACAAAGCCCCCATATCCACTTTGCCGTCGCTCTTCGTCTTCTCCACCATCTTGTTCGGCAACCGCCGCTGCTTGTCGACATAAGCCTTGAGCACTTGCGTCGCCAGACGCGCTGCCAACTTGCCGTGCTCGCCGCCTTCAAACAGCACGCATACAATGATGTCGGGATTGCGCCGTGGCGTGAACCCGACAAACCAGCCGTTCTGCGCCAGCTCCTCACTGTTCTTAAACCTCGCCCGCGTGGCCAGTGAGACAATCTGCGCCGATCCCGTTTTTCCCGCGATATCAACTCCAGGGATATGCGCCGAGGGAGCCGTGCCCTCTGGCAACAGAACTCGCGACATAGCGTCGGTGATGAATGTCCAACCATTCGGATCGATGGGAACATTCTTCGTTTCGGTCACATGACTCGTTTCCACGTATCCGCTCGGCAGCTCTTGAGGATCGACGACATGGGGCACCACCATCTTGCCTCCCATGGAGATCGCCGCGATCGCACGCATCAACTGTACCGGTGTCAGCGTCACGGCGCCCTGCCCGATACCCACCGAAATCGTCTCCCCCGCGAACCATTTCTGCTTGAAATTCTTGATCTTCCACTCTTCGGACGGCATGACGCCGCTCACCTCATTGGGCAGGTCGATACCGGTCTTCTGCCCCAGGCCAAGAGCGGTTGCGTATTTTGCAATCCGCTCGATGCCTAACTTCTCCGCCAGCGTGTAAAAGAACACGTCGCAGGACTGGTAAATGGCTTTCTCCAAAGTGACGGGCCCATGCCCGCCTTTCACCCAGCAGCCGAACCGGCGTCCGTAGAACTCCGCACCGCCTGTGCAATTCACATGCAGATCCTGCGCGATTCCTTCCTGCCATCCCGCAACTGACATGATGATCTTAAAAGTCGAACCCGGCGCCAGCTGGGCCTGAATCGCTTTGTTCAACAGCGGCTTATCCGGGTCAGTAACCAGCTTGTTCCACTCATCGCGCGAGACCCGCACAGCAAAATCATTGGGATCGAAAGTTGGCCGGCTCACCATCGCCAGGATCTCGCCGGTCCGCGGATCCATTGCAACGATCGCTCCATTCTTCCCTTCCAGCGCTTCCTCGGCAGCAATCTGCAAATCGATGTCGACCGTGAGCTTCAACTGCTTTCCGGGGATCGCATCCGTCTCCCCGAGCAGTCCCACTTCGCGGCCGTGGCTGTTCACCAGTTCCTGCCGCGCTCCGTTCTTTCCCATCAGCGCGTTGTTGTACTGCCGCTCCGCTCCCGAAACCCCCACCACGTCGCCCGGGTTATAAAGTTCGAACTGCGGCTGGTTGAGCATATCTTCCGTCACTTCGCCCACATAGCCGATCAGATGCGCCATGAACCCCTTGCGTGGATACAGACGCCGGTCTGCCCGGATGGTGTCCAATTCCGGCAACTCGTTGCGATGCGCCTCAATGAATGCTTGTTCATCCTGCGTGATGTCTTCCTTCAGAAAGATGGGTTGGTACTGTGGCATGGAGGCGAAGTGGTGAATGCGCGTCCGTACTTCGTTCGCATCCAGATGCAGACCTTGCGCGATCAGATCCACGTCCGCATTCAGATCGCGCGAAGAATCGCGCAACAGCAACGCCGAGAACGACGGATAGTTGTCAACGATGATGCGCCCTTCGCGATCCAGAATCTTGCCGCGGGGGGCCAGGATCGGCACATTGCGGATGCGGTTCTTTTCGGCAAGCGTTGCATATAAATCGGTCTGCATGACTTGCAACCGCCACAGCCCGTAAGCGAGGACAAGGAAGATACCCAGGATCAGGTACTGCGCCGCCGTCAGGCGGATTGCCGATACTTTTTCATCGCGACCGAACATCAGTTGCCAGCGGCCAGTCGCCAGTTTCCAGTCAAGCTCTCGTGAGAGTTTTGCCTGGATCGCGACCGGTCACAGCCTCGCAGGATCGAATGTGTAGGAATCTTCACCTTCATTGTAATGCGCACCGACGCGTCCTCACGGTCGGGCTGGATAACGGAAGTCACAGCCTGTGCTGCCCCATTGGCAACTGACCGCTGGCAACTGCTTTTTTCACGTTCTCTGCTTAAATTTGTCCAGCAGAAAGTACAAACCCACGCCCAGAACAGCATTCGCCAGCCCGGCTAAGATTTCCCGGCCCCAACTCCAATTCAGCGTCAGGCTGACCATGCCGCGGGCAACCGTGAAGTAAATCGCCTGGTGCACCAGGTAAAAACCCAGGGTAACCAGCAGCCGGGCGCCCGCGTTCTCCACATCCAGCTTCGCCCCCAGTGACGACGCGAAATAACCCACCACCGTCTTGGCGATTCCGTAGATTCCGATCGGATAAGCCCCCAGCATGTCCTGTACCAGGCCGATGGCTGCGCCAGTGAACAGGCCTGAAATCGGATTTCGCCGCGCCATGGCAAAAAAAATCGTCACCAGCAGGGGCAAGTCGAAGATAGAGAAGAACGGTAGACGCCTCGGAACAAAGGCCTGCAGAAACAGCGCTAGCAACGGCACGCCCACCGTCACCGGAATGCTGAACCGGTAGACCTCAATCTGCTCCCCTGATGTATAAGTGATGGGCACGCTAGTGGGGATCATCTTCAGTTGCTGGCTGCGACTTAGGTGTTACGGCAGGCTTCGGCGGCTCGTTCGCCGATTTCGGCGGACGGACCGCAGCACCATTCGATGCCGCATGAGAGCCGTTGTTCAATGCGGGATCGCCGGATGGTGGTTTAGGTGTCGTTTTCTTTGGCGATTGGCCATTCACGGTCTGCCCGCTAACTGGCGCGCTTTGCGAACTATCACTGCTCACAACGGTTGCCTTAGCGGGTTTAGTAGCCGTCGCTCCACTGCCCGTGATTTTGGTCGATGCCGTCCGCGCAACATGCGGAGCAGCCTCAGGTTTCACCGAACTCTCAGCCGGAGTCAGCGGTTGTGTGCCAGTACTGGTTTCTTGCGCGGACGAGACCGGCTTAGCACTCCCCGAGCCGCCTGCAGCCTCTATCCCCGCATCGGTAACCGGTTTTTCCGGAACCGACGGCAACCGCTGCGCCAAAATATCGGCGGCCCGCACCCGGACTCCGCTCTCCGCTACCGCATTTTGTTCTTGCTTCTCCGTAACTACCAGCACTTCCTCCAGACGGCTCAGATCGGCCGAAGGCTTCACTTCGATCTTCAAAAACATCTCACGCCCCGGGCTCACCTTCATGACGGTGCCCACCGGCAGTCCTTTGGGAAATATCTGGTCGCCTCCGCTGCTCAGCACCTTATCTCCGGGGTCAACCTTCTCGTCGCTCATCACCCTTTCCAAAACCACCGTTCCGTCGGGAGTCCCTTTGAGCACGCCTTGCAACCGGGACTTTTCGAGCATTGCTCCCACGCCGCTGGTCTGGTCGTTAATCATGAGCACCAGCGATGTGGAAGGGTATACCCGCAACACCTTGCCCACGATGCCGCCCGCAGTGATCGCGGCCATGTCGGCCGCGATTCCTTCATTCGATCCTTTGTCGATATAGATGGACCGCGACAGATCGCTACCGCTTGATCCAATCACCTGCGCCGGCACAGTCTTGGCGATGATCTGCTCTTTGAAAGCCAGCAACTGTTGCAGCCGGTGAGCCTGCTCCGCGTCTTCAGTCAGACGCACCTGCTCCAGCCGCATCTGCTCGATCTGCTGCTTGAGTTGGCGGTTTTCGGCTCGCACCCCGCGCAGGAAAAAATAGTTGTGCCAAACACCGCTGCTGTCGTTCTGCACCCACACCAGCACTCGCTCGAGAGGAGTGATCGCATCCACCGCCCACACCCGGATGAGCCGGGTGTTCTCCGCTTCGCCGCTGCGCTTGACCTGGACCGCGAGTCCCAGCACTTGCAGAAACAAGACTCCCACTAGAATGGTCAGATTGCGGTAACGGCCGAGTACGGATTCCATAAGTCAGTGGTCAGTGGCTGGTGGTCAGTAAGAGCAAGGAGAATTTCCTGACCACTGATCACTGCCCGCTGTTTTTCTTACTCTATCGAAATCTTCCGCAGCAGCTTGAAGTCACTGAGCATCTTGCCCGTGCCCAACACCACGCTGCACAGCGGATCGTCAGCGATAGAGACCGGCAGCCCGGTTTCTTCGCGAATGCGCTTATCCAGATTCTTCAGCAGTGCCCCGCCACCCGTGAGCACAATGCCGCGGTCGCTGATGTCGGCCGACAATTCCGGCGGTGTCCGCTCCAGCGCCACGCGAATCGCATTCATAATCGTCGAAACGCACTCGCTCAGCGCCTCGCGGATTTCGCCATCATCTACCGTAATTGTCTTCGGCACACCTTCAATCAGGTTGCGGCCTTTAATCTCCATAGTCATCGGCTTATCGAGCTGATGAGCCGACCCAATTTCCATCTTGATTTGTTCGCCGGTGCGCTCGCCGATCAGCAAATTATATTTCCGCTTCAGATAATTCATGATGGCTTCGTCCATCTGGTTGCCCGCCATCCGCACCGAACGCGAGTAAACAATGCCGCTTAGCGAAATCACCGCGATGTCCGTCGTCCCGCCACCAATGTCGACCACCATGTTTCCGCTCGGCTCGGTAATTGGCAGTCCTGCTCCAATCGCCGCCACCATCGCCTGTTCCACCAGATGCACTTCACTCGCCTTGGCGCGATACGCTGAGTCCATGACCGCGCGCTTTTCCACCTGCGTAATCTCCGAAGGCACGCCAATCACAATTCGCGGATGCACCAGCATCTTCCGGTTGTGCGCCTTCTGGATGAAATAGTTCAGCATCTTCTCGGTGACCTTGAAGTCGGCGATCACGCCGTCCTTCATGGGCTTGATGGCGACAATGTTGCCCGGGGTGCGCCCCAGCATCTCCTTGGCCTCTTTGCCCACGGCCTCCACTTCGCCGGTGTTTTTGTTGATGGCGACGATGGAGGGCTCGTTCACCACAATGCCCTTCCCGCGCGCGTACACCAACGTGTTGGCCGTCCCCAGATCGATCGCCAGATCGCTCGAGAACAGGCTGAATAAAGACCTCAGATTATGGGACCGTGATGAATGAAAGCCGTTGCTTGACATGACTAACTCTTCTCTCTCGCTTTTTGCCTATTCGAACCGCTGTGCTTCCGGGCGAACTCGGCTTGCACGAACTTGTTATGCGAACTGCCGCGAAATCTTACTGAATAATAATTTTCTTCTGTTGCGTGTTCACTCCGCCCTGCGATGTCTGTGCCGTTACCGTAATCACAGCTTCACCGGTGGCTAGCGGCGGCGTGAAATAATGAAAAGTGCCGTCGGTGGAGATCATCGGCACTTCCCGCCCATTCACCATCACCCGCGCCCCGATCTGCGTCTTACCAGCCACTTCAATCACATGTCCATGCTGAATGAAGGGGTCCAGTTCCAGGTCGATGGCTTCGTTCTGCTTTCCCTTGGGAATAATGGTGAAGCGATTTTTCTCGCTCTCCACCGACTCTTTTCCCGACGCTTCGTACGACTGTACCATCCAGTAGTACGCACCTTCGCCCAAGCTTGTAACCGAAACGTCCGCGGTGTTCACTCTCTTATCTACCAGTGTAGAAGAAAAGTAGGGATTTCTCGATATGCGCAACCGGTAACCAGACGCATTCGCCATCGGCGTCCAGGAGAATTCCACATCTTTCGTCGGTTCCCCGGAAGTAAAAATCGGCGCCATATTGGCCGGGGAAATCGGCGTCGGAGGCCCTGCGTCCTTCGCCTTCTCCATGTGCGTTTCTTCCCGCCGGAAACTAACCTTCTCCCAGTTCGCTAACTGCACGGTCTCCCCGTTGCGCGTCACTTCGCCAGCGCCCTTCTTCATCAGGATCTCGTGCTGATCCAACGTAGGATCGTTGTGCACTCGGGCCATCGATTCCGGAGCCAGAGATGCCCTAGCCCCGTCCACAATGACCTGCGATTTTGAACCTTGAGAATAAGTCGCTGTCGAAAGATCTACCGTTCCCGTGCTCACCGCCACGGCTACGTTTGTCTGCTGCTGATCGTTGGCTGAGTTTTCTTCAATCACAATCAGCGAATCCTGCTTCACCGTGTAGCTGGTTCCGTCGTTAAACACGACCTTGGCCATGCCTTCCGACCCGGTCTGCACAACGTCCCCTTTGTCCAGCGGCACGTTGTAGTCCGCTGCCAGCCAGCTGCTACTGCTACCCTTCTTCACTCGAACCGTGCCATCCAGCGCCGTAAAGTGAGCCTGCTGCGCCGTTGAAATCCCAGACCCCGCAGGCGGAGCCATCCCGGCCACGCGCTCCAAAACTCTGTTAGCTACCCCGTCGGCCACCCGGATGCTGGTTTCTGTAAATTGCGGAAATGCGAGCCGCATCCCCAGCAAGCACAGCATTACCCCGGCCAGGATCATTAAGGCCACACTGCGGTATGTGACCGTTGTCCATGCGATATGGATGCCCGGTTTGCGAGTCGACGAAGACACGTAGGGAAAAAACCTTATTCAAGCCTTTTGAATATGAGGTAATTCAAACGTTACCACAAGCCGATCAGCGGTAAGAATAGGTAATCAACTGGGAACGTTACCTTCGTGTGTAGTTTTTGTCCTGGCACCCTCTGTACCTTCCTTTGGGATTTACCTCGCACCCCACCATCCCAATACTTTCTCCCGACAGTTTTCTCGCCTATGCGCAACATCTCCCGTTCAAGCTCCCCGTCATGGAGCACCGACACGCCCGCGCCGCCGCAGCGGTATGCCGACCAATTTGGCTGAGCAGGAATCGTCGCCGAAACCGCCCTAGCCTGGAATCGATCGTCAGCAGAAGAGCGCCCAGATGAAGCCTGTGCCATCTTCGCCCAGGACTACGGCCAAGCCGGCGCCATCGACTTCCTTGGCCGCGGCTACGGCTTGCCTCGCTCACTCAGCGGCCACCACTCCTGGTTGCTCTGGGGACCGCGTGGCTACTCCGGCAACTGCATGATCGTCCTCAACGACAGTCGCCGACGTCTCGAACAACTCTGGAATCAGGTCGAATCTGTCGTTATGTCCTTTACAATCCCTACGCACTCGAAAAAGAAATCCCCGTCTTCATCTGCCGTGGCCCGAAATTCGGCACCCTCGCCCAACTCTGGCCCCAACTAAAACGCTGGCGCTAGAGAATTCATTTGAAGACAGGAGACTCTCTTTAAAACCCCGGCCCCTCCGGGTACGCCGGCAGATCAGGCGGCCGCGCCGGCAATTTCATCGGGTGCTCCTGGATTTCTTTCAGCACCACTTCGATCGCTTTTTCCAGTTGAGGATCGCGCCCAACTCTCACCAGATCCGGGCGGTTGTCGATCTCGATGTCCGGAGCGACGCCACGATTTTCGATCAGCCACTTGCGGTCCAAACCATAGAGCGAGAATTCGGGACGCGTGATGTATCCGCCATCGATCAGAGGAATCTCTCCACGGATGCCCCGCACGCCCCCCCAAGTTCGCTCCCCGATTAGTGGTCCCAGTTTGTAAACCTTGAAAAAATAGCTGAAGAAGTCGCCATCAGAAGCCGCGTAGTGATTCGTCACGCAGGCCATGTGCCCGTGGAAAACATTGCTCGGCTCCGTGTCCGATTCCCAGTTGCGGGCTGATTCCATCCCAGCCAGCACGCGCCGCAGTCGCTCAAAAATAATCTGATCGACGAAACCCCCGCCGTTATAGCGAACATCGAAGATCATTCCTTCTTTGCGAATCTGCGGGAAATACTGCTTCACGAACTCGTTGAGTCCACTGGCGCCCATATCCGGCAAGTACACATATCCGATGCGGCCGGCGCTGGCCTGCTCCACTTTGCGCCGGTTGGTCTCGATCCAGTTCAACTCGTGCAGACCGAACTCGCTCGGAATTGGCCGCACGACCACATTGCGCGCTCCCTGTTCAGTGGGCTGGCTGTTGATCGAAAGTGTCGTGGGCTGGTTCACGGTGTTGACCAATAGCTCGTCAGGGTTCTGCGGAACCCGTAAGGAACGCCCATTCACTGCCAGCAGGTAGTCGCCTTCTTTCACCAACACCCCTGGTTCTGTGAGCGGAGAGCGCAGATTATGATTCCAATTCTCCCCGTGATAAATCTTGGCCAAACGGTACATCCCCCTCTTTGCATCTGGCTCAAGATCGGCTCCTAGCAGCCCTACGTTGACCGAATCGATCTCAGGATAGTCACCGCCACCCACATAAGTATGTGAGTTAGAAAGCTCGCCAATCATTTCCCCCAAAACATAGGTCAGGCTCAATCGGTCGGCTAGGTAAGGCAGCAGTTGCGCATACTTGTCATGCTCTTGCTGCCAGTTGACTCCGTTCATCGCCGGTTCATAGAAATAATCCCGCTCCTGGCGCCAGACCTCATTGAAGATCTGTTTCCACTCGGCCGGGGGATCCACTTCCATTCGCATGGCATCAAGCTTTAGAGAGCCCTCCCCTGGATGCGCCAGAGGCTTGAGCTCAGTTTCCTCGGAACCGTCTTGTCCACCTTGAGGTATTTTCACATCGACGATTCCGTAGTCGTGCTGGGCATTCTCGCCACCTTCTCCGCCTACCCCTGCCCTGGGCGTCCCGTATAGGATTTTCTTGCCATCGAACGAGAGTGCGTACTCGTCGGCTCCCTCTAGAAAAATGTGGTCCTTGCGATTCTTCAAATCATAGGCATGAATGGCGGGAGGTTCGCCCGGCAATGGCCCGGACAGTCCCTGCACGGGAGCGGAGACATAAAAAATCAAATCCTTCGCCGCCGCCAGAGTCTGTAGATTGCCCGGTGGAATCGGAGGCGCCACAATGCGGTTCTGAATTCCCTCGAGATCGATACGGAAATTCTTCAACTCCGGTCTGGTCCCAGGTTTTTGCTCTTTCTCAGCCTCTGCGGCGGTTTTCTGGTCCGCTGCTCCAGCTTCCGGGTTGGCGTTCGTCGGAGCCCTGGGCTTTTTCGTGGGCATTTCTGGCGGCTTCTGGCCAGTGGGCTGCGTTCCCGGCATCGGCGTGAGTAGCACATCGGGCGCCCGAGCAACGGTCACTTCATCGCTCAGCACGGGAAAAGGAGAAGGCTCATCCGCGCGCAGCGTCGCAATATACACACGGCCCGCCTTCGGATTGGCAAACTCCATGTCGTAGACACCAAGCACCTCGTTGAAGTCACGATTCGAGAAAAAGTAAAGATACTTGCCCTCCGGATCAAAGTATGGCGCCGAACTGTCGCTGGCGTTCGTCGTAACCGGACTGATCTTGCGGTCCGCAAGCCCGTACAAATAAATCACACCGTTGTGGTTTTCCGACGCTTTGGAGTAAGCCACCCAGTTGCTGTCGGGCGACCAGTTGTAATCGGTCAGATCTGCATGTTTCCCTTGATCGATCTGAATTGGCTTCTTGTCATTGAGGTCAACATAGAAAAGCCGCGCTTCTTTGTCGGCAAACAACAGTTTCTTGCTATCGGGAGCCCACACCGGAGTCAACCGGAACATTTCGCCGTCAAACGTAATTCTCTGTTCCTGCCCCAGCCCGTCTTGCGGGGTGATATACAGTTCATCGTCCCCGCTGCGGTCTGACATATAGGCAACCCATCGGCCGTCCGGCGACCACGCCGCGTATTTCTCGCGGATTCCTGGCGTCCGGGTCAGATTGCGGATGCTTCCTTCTTTCGCCGGCACCGTAAAAATGTCACCCCGCGCCGAAAATACCGCCCGCTTTCCATCCGGCGAGATATCGAAGTCCGTGATCAGCTTGCTTACATTGACCCAGTGTTTTCGAGCCAAGTCGCGGTCCCCCGGAAGGTAAATCGTGAGTTTGTGTTGCTTCTGACTATTCAAATCGAATAGGTACAAATAACCACCGTTCTCAAATACGATCGCATCCGGCCCCAGGCTTGGCCAGTTCACATCAAAATCCGTGAAGTGGGTGAGTTGTTTGATCTCGCGCGTGCTCAGGCTGTAGCTGTAAAGGTTCAGCCGGTGCTCCGGGCCGCGATCCGAATCAAAATAAATCGTGTCGCCATGCCACATGGGAAATGTATCGGTCCATTCCGTATGCGGCATCTGCTCAATATGGTTCGCCTTGAGATCGTAAATCCAGATGTCCTGCGCCATGCCTCCCGTGTAGCGTTTCCAGGTGCGAAAGTTTCGGAAGATGCGGTTGTAGGCGATGCTGTTTCCATCCGGAGAGTACGATGTCAGCCCGCCTTTATCCAGCGGCAGCGCCTCTGGCAAGCCGCCGTCGATGCCCACGCTATAAAGCCGCCCGAACCAATCATTAAATGTGTCGCGGCGACTCGAGAAGACGATCCGATTGCTGTCCGGCGTCCATGTAATGACTTCATTATGAATGCCCATGCGCTCGTTGAGGTGATCCCCGCCGGGGTGAAAGGTCAACTGTTTCGGATCGCCACCCTCGGACGGCATGATGTAGACGTTGTGGTTGCCGTCATACTGCCCGGTGAATGCGATCCACTTTCCATCCGGCGAGAATTTCGCAAACAGCTCCTGCCCGGGATGGCTCGTGATTCGTTGAGCTGTCCCACCTTCTCTCGAGACTAACCATAGGTCGCCTCCGTAACTGAAGACGATTTTGTCCTTGGATACATCCGGGAAGCGGAGCAGCCGGCCTTCGGGCATACTTTGTGCAAAAACCGGAGCGGCAATCGTGAGAAGGAGAATGGCGAGGATAGAGCGGGATGGCATAGGACTGCCTCCTTTAGGACGCACAAGTCCCCTACAACTAAGAAAACTAGTAGTCCGCTACGGAGTTTACAGCTTGCAGTTTGATTTACTCAATCAAGTGTCCCTGCTGCAGTCAGCATGGGAAAGATCCTCAAATGCACTCTCGCCTAGAATCGGTTTCGAAGAAATTCAAAAAGGCCATAGCCGATGAGTGCGGCAATCGCGGCGATTTCAAAATTGGCCGCGGTAAAAACATCTCCCATTGCCCAAGCAAGCCCCCTCTTCGCACCCATACCTGAGCGCTCAAATTCTCCCATCAAGAGATTCGAATAAAACAGGAAGATGATGAAGCCTATCTCGGTCACCGCTCTCCAGACATTTTTGTTCATGGCGAATATCGGCTCCTTGGTCTCCTTGATTGAGTGGTCATCGGACTATACGGTGATGATTCGGGCCAGACGCATCCCCGTCTTACTTGACATCGCAACATGCCGTCGTCAACAATTTACTGGCACTTCAAACCCGGTTGCAGATCACCGGACCAAATCGTTCCACCCGTTCAGAGCGCTCCCTCAACGAGGTTATTCCATGTTGTTCGCAGCCCGTGTGGCCATCTGTCTTTGCCTTCCGTTGATTCTTACCGCCGTCCTCTCGGCCCAGAAGGTTTCTGTTTCTCAGCCTACAATCTGGGCCGCCAAGCCAGACGTCGCTGCCTTCGAAAAAATCGAGACCGACCGCCTCGCCCTCGGCCAGCGTTCCATCGACACGCTTCTGGCCGCCAAAGGTCCGCGCACCATTGAGAACACTCTGGTGCCGCTCGACGAAGCCTTCCATCAGATCAATTCCGCCGCCTACTTCGCGGGGCTGATGGAGCAAGTCCATCCCGATTCCACTTTCCGCGATCACGCCACAGCCATGCTCACCAAAGCCAGCGCCGCGCAAAACGCCATCGCTCTCAATCACGACGTTTACAACGCTCTCGCCGCGCTCGATCTTTCCCAAGCTGATTCCGTCACGCGTTACTATGTAACACGCCAGCTCCTCGAATTCCGTCTTGCCGGCGTCGACAAAGACGACGTCACTCGTACCCGCCTCAAGAAATTAAACGATCAGGCCACAGAAGAGCAGTCCATGTTCGATCGCAATATTGCAGACGGCCAGAAAGTCATCGATGCCAGTCCCTCCGAACTCGACGGCCTGCCTCAGGACTACATCGACCGACATAAGCCCGGCGCCGATGGCAAAATCCATCTCACCACCGACTATCCCGACGCGCTCCCCGTCTTCACCTTCGCCAAAAGCGATTCCCTCCGCCGCCGCATGTCTCTCGCCTTCAACACCCGTGCCTACCCCAAGAATAAAGAAGTTCTCACCAGCCTGATGAAGACGCGCTCCGAGATCGCCACGTTGCTCGGCTATTCCTCATGGGCCGACTACAACGCAGCCGACAAGATGATCGCGAAGGGCCACAACATCGCCGATTTCATTCAGCAAGTCAACGATGCTTCCCGTGACCTCTCTCAACGCGAATTTGAAATGCTGCTCGCCGAAAAACGGCAGACCGACCCCGGCGCCAAGGAAATCTGGGATCACGAGCGCGCTTATCTCTCCGAATTAGTTCGCCGCACCAAGTACGATTTCGACTCCCAATCCGTGCGTCCCTATTTCCCCTTCACGGAAGTGAAGCAAGGTATCCTCGACACCGCAGCTGACCTCTTCCAAGTCAGCTTCCAGCAAGAACAAGACGTTCCCGCCTGGGATCCTGCCGTCGAAAGCTGGATCGTCATCGACAATGGCAAGCCCATGGGCCGCTTCTATCTCGACATGCATCCCCGCCCCGGCAAGTTTAGCCACGCCGAAATGGCTCCGGTCCTCGACGGCATCCGCGGCAAGCAACTCCCCGAAGCCATCCTCGTCTGCAATTTTCCGAACCCCACCGCCACCGATCCCGGCCTCATGGATTACGGCGACGTTCAAACTTTCTTCCATGAATTCGGCCACCTCATGCACCACATTCTCGGTGGCCAGCAACAGTGGGCCGGCATCAGCGGCATCACCATGGAATCCGATTTCGTCGAAGCCCCCTCCCAAATGCTTGAAGAGTGGATTGCCAGCCCGCAAGTCCTCGCCAAATTCGCCCGTCACTATAAAACTGGTGAGCCCATCCCCGCCGAACTCGTCGCCCGCATGAACCGCGCTGCCGCCTTCGGCCGCGGCGGTTGGGTCGGACGCCAGAATTCTTTCAGCGCCATCTCCTACGACATCTACAAAACCAAGCCGGAGAACGTCGATCTCGACAAAGTCACTGTCGACGACTCCCGCCGCTACACGCTGTTTACCCCTCTACCCGACACTCACGTGTGGGCTTCCTTCGGTCACCTCGGCGGCTATTCCTCCGCTTACTACACGTACCTGTGGGACAAGGTCATCGCCGAAGATTTCTTCCTGCAATTCGATCATCAAAACCTGCTCGCCGGCGACACTCCGATGCGCTACCGCCGCGTCGTCCTCGAACCCGGTGGCTCGATGTCGGCTAATGACTTGGTCAAGAACTTCCTAGGCCGCCCGCAAAACATCACAGTCCTCCAACACTGGATGGCGGAAGAATTCGACGGCAGCGCAGGCGGCACAAAATCAGCCGGAAAGTGAGCTCGTGTAGCGCCGGCGACCCATCCTCATCTTTGTCATTCCGAACGGGGCTGGAGCGCCACGGACGGCGCGGCGAGGAACCAGCTGTTTGTCTACGCCCTCATCCAAAGCAGGCAGTTTAAGCCAGAAGCTAGCAGCCTAGAGGCATCCATCGCATTGACTTGCCGCAACTGCCCCTCCTATCATCGCGCGACAGGTCTAATCTTCCCTCATGATCGGCCAGCTCGTCTCCCTTTACCGGATCGTTGAGAGGCTCGGCGGGGGCGGCATGGGCGTGGTCTACAAGGCCGAAGACATCACTCTCCACCGCTTCGTTGCCATGAAGTTCCTGCCCGACGAATTAGCCAGCGACCCGCACGCCCTGGCCCGCTTCCAGCGCGAAGCCCAGGCTGCCTCCGCTCTAAGCCATCCCAACATCTGCGTGATTTATGAGATCGGCCAGGAGCAGGGTCTGTCCTTCATGGTGATGGAATATCTGGACGGCCTTACTTTGAAGCACCGCATTACCGGCCGCCCACTCGACCTGGAAACCGTGCTGTGGCTGGGCATTGAGATCACAGACGCGCTGGACGCCGCCCATGATCAAGGCATCATCCACCGTGACATCAAACCCGGAAACATCTTCCTCACCAAGCGCGGCCATGCCAAGATTCTCGACTTCGGCTTGGCTAAGGTAGCCTCGGTCGCCGGCTCTTCCAGCCATTTCGCTTGCGATCACACCCAGTCTCGAACGATCGACGAAGAACACCTAACCAGTCCGGGCACCGCTGTGGGCACAATCGCCTATATGTCGCCCGAGCAGGCTAGGGGCAAAGAGCTCGACCTCCGTACCGATTTGTTCTCCTTCGGAGCGGTACTCTACGAAATGACGACGGGTGCCCTACCCTTCCGCGGCGATACTTCCGCTGTCATCTTAATGCGATTCTGGAGCACGATCCTCCTCCCGCGATCCGCTTGAATCCAGATCTTCCGCCTCGCCTGGAAGAGATCATCAACAAGGCGCTCGAAAAAGATCGCGAGCTGCGTTACCAGAGCGCGGCGGAAATTCGCACCGACCTCAAACGGCTCAAGCGCGAGTCGGAATCCCGCCGTGGCGTCCCGAGTAGTTCAGGATCGATCGCGGCCGTCGACGAATCTTCTGGCGCGCCTACGATCCCGCCAAAGCCAAAACCGCCTACCAGGATTTCTTCGCCATCTGGAAGAACGCCGACCCGGACATCCCCATCATCAAACAAGCCAAAACAGAGTACGCCGGGCTGCAATAGCCCGCCGCCTCTCTGTTAATTTTCGGTTAAATTCTCGCCAGCCAATTGACCGCGACACAGCCCCGCAGTACGCTGCCAACCTATGCCCGCACCCGATCTCGACCAACTCCGTCTTGCCTACAAGCAGGCCTCCGACGAGTGGGTCGCCACTATTCGCGCTGAAGAAGCCTTAGCCACTCCCGACCATTCCATGGTCGCCTGGGAGAAATGGGACGAAGCCCACTTCCGCGAAGAAGAGGCCCACACCAAAGCCACTGGAGCTCGCCAAGCCTACAAAGACGGCCTGCGCTCCGTCAACTACGGCATCTAAGACGACCTCGGGCCCAGCTCCAGAAAGAAAGGTGAGCCCGAACCATTCCTGTATGCGAACCGTGGCCTCCGATCACGGAACCGCTACTTCGCTGGCAGGTAGCTCAGATCCGGACGATACTGGATGATCTCGCTCGTCTCTTTCTCGATCGACCGGTCGAAGCGCTCCACAATCGAATCCGCCTCAGCCTGTCCGAAAGCTTCCTTAAGCATGTCCCGAAAAGGCTTCACCTCGGGCTTGTCCTCAAAGTCTGCCCAACTCTTGTGGGGAATGGATAGCACAAACGTCCCTGACGTTCCGCCGTTCACCAGTTCGTAGAAGCCATAATTGACCGGCCACTTGGTCTTGACCGCGGCGTCGTGAACCCGTTCAATGCCCGAGCGAAAATCCGAGCCCTTGCCATAGCGCACTTGATAAATGATAATCTCCGAGAACTTCGGCACCGTCCCGTCTCCGCTCTCGTTACTCATCTTGGGCATAAGCTCGTAGTAGCGAGTCGTGATCGAGTCGACGTAGTTCCCCAGAACCTTCTGGAACTCCGCCAGGTCCGCTTCGTCGGTAACGACTGGCTTGTCTAAATCCGCCCAGTGTTGATTAAAGTGGCCAACCAGGAACGTTCCCGTTTCATCACCGCTGATTGCCTGCCACACCAGCAACGGGATGGGATCGTTTTGCTGCTTGTGCCACGCTGCCTTCTGCTTGCGCCCGGCTTCGTACTGCGGCACGTTTGAACCCTTCACTTTCTGAAACTCGATGCTGGCCAGGGTGCCACGATCCTGGGCGGCCAGCGACCCCACTACGAACAACATAATCCCAACAGCTGACAGCAGCTGATTGCGTTTCATCGTTTCCTCTCTTCCCTAATTTTCGGGTTTCCCACACTTCAAACCGCACAAGCACCCCACATTCGCTAGGCTTGCGAGCTCAAGTTCTTAGTTTTAGTGAGGGCCCCGAGTGCAGATGGATGGATCGCGAGCATCCTACACGTTTCGTGCAGGAATGTCGAAAAGTCGCCTTTGTATGGCTCTTGACCCTGATCCCCTTGGAAGCCACTCCGCTTTGTCATTCCGACCGGAGTCGCAGCGCCAGCGACGGCGAAGCGAAGGAAAATGTTGTTCGCCGGCGCAACCCTGGACGAGCCGCGCTTCAGTGCCGCGTACAGAATTAATAACGCACGCTGGCTTTAGCCCCTGAGTGAATGGAAGCGTTATCCCGCGTCACCCTGTGCCCCCGTGTTTAGCATTTTTGTCGTCAAGAATTCCACCCCAGCCGCACCAGAAACAAAAGATAAAAAAACGGGCCGCGCTACGACGACCCGCTTCAGAACTGCCTTCCCTAGAACACGTCTCGCACCGTTCGATTGACCAGTCCCACGGAGTTGTTGGCCGCCTCGCCAGCAGCATAGGTGAAAGTGACGGACTGATCGATCAAGTCGATTTGCTCCGACGCCAACACCGTTGCGCTGCTGGTGGCAACCACCTGCACCAGATACGTGCCGAACGGCACGCCGATCTTCTGCTGTGTGCCAGGGCTCACCATGACCGTGAACGTCCTGGGAGACTTCACATACAACTGCGTCAGAGTGGCTTGCAACGCGGGAGCATCTGCCGCCTCAGCGAAGACAAATCGCGCATTGCCCGGCGGCACCGATGCAAGGTTGTCGGTAAACAGCAGCCAAGTGGGTTCGCCGCCGCTGATGGCCGCTACCGCCGAGACATTTTCTCCAGCCTTTAAAGTCACCTCCGAGTCGAGGATCACTGGATTGGTGCAGGGTGCCAGCGTATCGTCTTCGCTGATCTGGACGTCGTAGGTTCCCGCGGCAAAACTGAGCGGCCCACTGGTGTTGGCAAACGTCAGTCCCCGCGCCAGGCAGTCCTTACCATCGATCAAAACATCAATCGGAAAACCAGGGTTGAGATTATCGGCGATATCCCGTCCTGGAATGCCGTGCACAATGTAGAGGTAAGCGTTGTCGGCGGCAAAGCTGTATGCGGCCAGAACAAAACATAGAGCTGCAAGTTGCAAACAGACACGTGTGCGCAGTTTCATAGGTCTCCTTTGAGTTTTTGAGTTTCGGCGCTGATTCTTGATGGGATGAACTGCCCGTCCGTGTAGAAGAACTACGTTCGGAGCGGTTCACGATTTCACTGCTGAGATCTCAACCGGGAAGCCATCTAGCTTCGTTTGACTCAAACCCTCGACCCGAATGGAAGTTGTACGGATTCAAAAAAAACGTTCGTGAGCAGGGGAAAACAGACAGGCGACTGCGCAGTTATGCAGCACGGAGCCTCCAGCTAAAGGCCAAAACCTAGGAGCTAAAAGCCGCATAGCGTTCCGCAATGAACTCGCCAATCGAAGCATAAGCCTTCGTCAAAGTCTTCTCATCCGGCAGGAACACAATCCGAAAATGCTCCGTCCCGGGCTTCTGACCAAATCCGGAGCCGTGCACAACCATCACATACTTTTGCCGAATGAGTTCCTTGACGAAGACTTCATCGCTCTCCGGAATATCGATGCGCGGGAAAGCGTAGAACGCGCCGCGAGGCGCAACACAACTCACCCGCGGCGTCGCTTCGCACCACTTCTGGGTGAGGTCGCGGCGCGAGCGCAGCTTGCGCTGAATTTCCACCAGATGATCCTGCGGTCCTTCCAGCGCTACCTTGATCGCATATTGCTCTGGGTGATTGGCGCACAACCGCGCCCGCAGCAACCGGTGAATGCCTTCGGTATAAGATTTCACCGCCGCCGCGTCGCCGGAGACGATGCCCCAACCAATGCGCCAACCCGGAACCAGATAGTTTTTCGACATTCCGCCAAACGTGACGCAAGGCACATCCGGCGCAACCGCTGCGAAGGCAATATGCGGCGTTCCGTCAAGAATCAGCTTGTCGTAAATCTCATCCGAGAAAACCACCAGGTTATGCCGCCGCGCAATCTCGGCAACCCGTTCCAGCATTTCGCGCGAGCACAGTGATCCCGTAGGATTATTGGGATTGATCAGCACAATCCCACGCGTCCGGGGCGTGAGCTTGTGTTCGATGTCAGCCAGTTCGGGCTGCCAGGCATCGTCTTCGTTGAGATCGTAAGCGTTCAGCGCAATGCCCAGCTTGCACAGCACCGCCGAATACAGAGGATAGTCGGGACTTGGAGTAAGAATGTCTTCGCCCGGATTCACCAGCGCGCTGATGCACAGGTCAACAGTTTCACTCACGCCCGAGGTGACGAAGACATCGCGCACAGTCATGATGCCCTTGCGCGCCGCCTCTCCGCGAATCGCCTCAATCGCTTCGGGAATCCCCGGAGACGGCGCATATCCATTCTTCCCATCGCGCATAGCCTGGTGGACCGCTTCGATGATGTGTGCCGGAGTCTGGAAGTCGAAGTTGAGCGGATCGCCAACATTCAGGGGCAGAACTTTGTGCCCCTGTTGAATGACCTCGTCGGCCACGCAAGCCAGATCGCGTATGGCATAGCGGACATTTTCAAGACGCTTGGCAGCGGTAATTTCGTGGGCTGTCGTAGCTCGAGTCATGGAAGCCTCGGCGCGGGCGTGCAGACCGCGGCCCTTTCGTCAGAGTGCAAGAAGAATTCTACCCGCAGAAGTGCAGAGCGTGCAGAGAAAACCGATGGGTACGATTTAGTGAGGGCTGAAGCTGATCGAGATATCCTCGACCGTTTGCGACGGTGCCGGAATAAACTTCCACTTCATCACCGCTGCCGAAGCGCTCTCAGCCAGGATAGGATTTCCGCCAACAATATCGACATTGCTGACCTTCCCGTCAGCACTAACGGTGACCTTCAGACGAACCAGGCCTCCGATTTGGGCATGCTTCAACAGTTCGGAGTATTCCGGTTTTACCGAGACCAGCACTTTGCGATCAGATTTGGGAGCTTTCTGCGCCAGCAAGGCAGGCGCGTGCCCGCCGACGAAGCAGAGCGCGAGAGTTGCCGAGATAAGATTTCTCTTAACGCTTCCCGTGGTGCGAGAAACCAGACGGTTGGGCAAGACCGATTCCTTACAATATCTGCGGACAGATTGGACCCCAGGTAGGACAACGCTAGGGCACGCGAGGCACGTCGGCAAGATTACCAACGTACCTTGAATGCCTCGCGCTTGCCCCGACCGGAAACGCAGAGGCGACCTCCGATCGACTTCTGCTCGGTCTATTCGTCTCGGTCGATCTGAGCCTTCTGCAGCTTGTCCGAATAATCAACGTAAACGGACTTCCATTCTGTATAGAAGTCGATGGCGCCGATGCCCCCTTCGCGGTGACCGTTCCCAGTCGCCTTGGTGCCACCGAAAGGCAGGTGTACTTCCGCTCCGATCGTCGGCGCGTTGATATACGTGATGCCGGCATCGAGATCGCGAATCGCGGCGAAAGCCTTGTTCACGTCTTTGGTATAGAGCGCGGACGAGAGTCCGTACTCGATCCCGTTGGCGATCTCGATCGCAGCTTCCAAATCGTCACAAGGAATGATCGAAACCACGGGGCCAAAGATTTCCTCCTGAGCGATGCGCATCTTGGGATCGACGTCCGTGAATACCGTCGGTTCCATAAACCAGCCGTATCGATACTCGCCCTGGTCGAGCCGGTTGCCGCCACACATCAGCTTCGCGCCTTCGTTCTTGCCGATCTCCACATAGCTGAGATCAGTTTGCAGTTGCTTCTCGTTTACCGCTGGACCCATCTCAACCGTTTCATCAAGCCCGTTGCCAACTTTGAGCTTCTTGGCCCGTGCGACATAGCGCTCAACGAACTCACGGTAGACACCCTTCTGCACGATGATCCGGCTGGTCGCGGTGCAACGCTGACCGGTGGTGCCGAAGCCGCCCCAGAGACCGCCTTCGATCGCGAGTTCGAGGTTCGCATCGTCGAGTACGATCATGGGATTCTTGCCGCCGAGTTCGAGCGAGCAATGTTTGAAACTCTTGGCGGCGATTCCGCCCACGATGCGGCCCACCGCAGACGATCCTGTGAGCGAGATGGCGCGTACCTGGGGGTGCTCGGCCAGCGGCGTGCCCACGTCAGCACCAAATCCCGTAACGATGTTGACCACGCCTTTCGGAATGCCGGCATCGGTGAAGGCGCGCACCAGGTTAAATGTGGAGAGTGGAGTATCCTGGGCGGGCTTGATGACGCAAGTGTTGCCGCAGACGACCGCGGGCAGCAGCTTCCACGAAGAGATCGCCATCGGGAAATTCCACGGCGTGATCATGCCGCACACGCCGATCGGCTGGCGGACGGCCATGGCGAATTTGTTGGGCAGCTCCGAAGGAACCGTAGGACCGAAGAGCCGCCGGCCTTCGCCGGCGTTGTAGTAGGCGGCGTCGATGGCTTCCTGTACGTCGCCGCGAGTCTCGTTGAGCACCTTGCCCATCTCGCGGGTCATGTCGCGGGCGTGATCTTCTTTACGTCCAATGAGAATTTCCGCGGCGCGGAAAACCATTTCAGCACGTCGCGGCGCGGGGACCAGTCGCCATTTGGCGAAGGCGCGCTTGGCAGCGTCGACAGCTGCGTCCACATCGGCCTTCGCCGATTTCTGAAAAATGCCGACCACATCGCGCGTGTCGGCGGGATTGCGATCTTCAAAAGTCTCGCCAGTCGTGGACTCCACCCACTCGCCATCGATGAAATTCTTGAGGACCTTGGTCGGGGTGTGGCTGAGAACGGCGGGGGAAGCCAAAGTGTCGGTTGCCATAATTGCTCCTTAAATGTATGCCTGAATATTGATGCTACAGCCGGAATGGAAGGTGCGGCAAGGGAGGGCGGACTTCAAGCGTCGAATGATTGCCCGGGTCACACCTGACACGCAAAATTGGTCCGCTTTCTCTTTCCTCACGAATCTGCTTAAATCAAATCAAGGCGCAACCCGTTTGGGATGCTCGTGTTTCTACAACCGTGGTCGACATTCACTCCCATATTCTTCCGGAAGTAGACGACGGATCGAAGTCCTGGGAAATCTCCGTCGCCATGTGCCGCATGGCCGCGGCTGACGGCATCACGCATCAAGTCGCAACACCTCATGCCAATGACCGTTATCACTACGACCGCCCGTATCTCCAGGGATTGGTTGCGCACCTGCAGCAGCTTGTGGGCAATACTCTTACTCTGAGCCTGGGATGCGATTTCCATCTTTCCTACGAAAACCTGCAGGACGTGCTCGCCAATCCCGAGCGTTACGCCATCGAAGGCTCGCGTTACATGCTGGTGGAACTGAGCAACTACGGCGTTCCGCAACAGATTACAGATTGTTTTACCAAGCTGGGCGACTGCGGCATCACTGCGGTGATCACACATCCGGAACGCAATCCGATTCTGCGCGAGACTCCGCAGCGGGTAGTGGAATGGGCCGAACAAGGATGTGTGATTCAGATGACCGGTTCAGCGCTCACCGGATTCTGGGGGGAACGCGTTCGCCGCGCCGCGCACTGGCTGCTCGAACGTGATGCCGTCCACGTGCTGGCTACGGACGCGCACGACACGGAAAAACGTATTCCCGTGCTTTCTACAGCGCGCGAAGCCGCTGCCGAAATCTGCGGCGAAGAGATTGCGGACGCTTTGGTCGAGACCAACCCGCAAGCCATTATTCACTCGCAACCGTTGCCTTATTTTCCACGGCCAGTGACGGGAAGCTATCGCAAGACGCCTGGAGCGTAGCGGTATTCAGCAATTGGCAATTCGCAGTTAGCCAACAAGAGCTGAATCTGTTCTGGAGAGATGCGGAGCAGGCGAAGCGCTAATGGCGAACTGCCAAGTTGCTACTACTGCGGAGACGACGCGGCCTGATCGGATGCCGTTGCTGGTGCCGGATCGGCAGACGGGACAGGAGTTGTGCTCATGGCTGCGCCAGGTTCAGCGCTGTGCGACACCGGATTCTGAGACGTAGAGCTCACAGAATCCGCGTGGGAAGCCTCCGGCCCAGTCGTCATCGCGCTCTCGGGATTCAGCAAGTGGTCGTGGCTGGGGCCCAGTCCTAGGCTGATAAGGGCTCTCGAGTCCGGCACGGTTTTCGATTGCCAGCCGTGATCGGCCTGATAGCGGCGCATGGCAGCTTCGCTGTCTTGATTCCACGTTCCCGTCGGCTCCCCGCCCATATAATGTTCGCGGATTAGAGCTTCCTGAATTGCTTGCGCCCGCTCCGGTTCAATCTTCTGCTGGCCGCGAGCCGTTCTCTTCTTGAAATTCCTCTTCGAGCCCGCGTGTGTAGATTTGTCGCTGCGAGCGGTGCTGGCGGGGGTCGATTTTGGATGTTTCCCGGTCGCGGGATGCGATGCAGAATGAGTCTTCGTTGTCGAACTCGCTCTCGAACCGGACGCAGCTGCCTTCGCGGGAGTCTTCGCGTTCGCCGTCTTCGAACCACTGGTCTTTTTCGAGGAAGACGAACTGCCAGTAGTGTCACTCTCAGCGCGAGCCGCGCTTGCCGAGGAGAGCCCAATGCAAACTATCGCCAGAACGCAGGCTGCGCCCAGGCGTCGGGTCACGGTCTTCGGGCAAGGCTTTAATTCCAACGGCAAACCCTCAATAATTTAGTCAACCCACCGGACGGACTGATCCGCACAAAAACGGAAGCCCAACGCAAGCAGGCATTGTCATCATCCCCTATCGAATGAGGCAATGCCAGTACCCGTTGGCTATGACCTGGTTACGGAAGTGTCCCGGCCACAAAGATGGTTCCATCTTGCCGTGTCGAACCCCGGGGGCGCACGAGAAAAACCACGTCCTGCCCGCTCTTCAGGTTCGACTCCACCTTGGCAAAATCATCTTCGCTGTTTACTAGCTGCTTGTTGACCTCAAGAATCACGTCCCCGCGACCTAAATTAATGTCTTCGGCAAAGGAGCCCGGCTTCACATCCTGCACGATCACGCCCTTGCCGGATGGCATGTCCAGCCGGTCGGCCATCTCAGGTGTAAGTTTCCGGACCGTAATGCCGAACTTGTCCTGTTTGGGCGTGCTCTCGCCGTTTTCACCCTCGTCATCATTGAGCCGCGCTGCAAACAACTTGGAACGATCCGCGATGGTCACGGTCGTCTCCTGTTTCTTCCCGTTACGCAGAAAATCCAGTTGCACTTTCGCTCCCGGCTTTCGGGAAGCGATATCGGCCACCAACTCCGATCCCTTGGTGACTTTCTTCCCGTCGACGGTGGTAATGGTGTCGCCGACTTTCAGTCCGGCTTGATCCGCCGGACTGCCGGCCACCACGCTGGACACAGTCACGCCCGAGCCAGCACCGTAGACGCGCGTGATGGCGGGATTCTCCACCGCATCGAACATGATGCCGATGGAACCACGAACCACCCGGTGATCGGCCCCGATCAGCTGGTTGTAAACTTCTGCCACGGTATTCGAAGGAAGCGAGAAGCCAACTCCGGCATAGGCATTGGTCTCGCTCAAAATAGCGGTGTTGATGCCGATCACTTCACCGTCCATATTGACCAGCGGCCCTCCCGAATTTCCAGGATTGATCGCAGCATCAGTTTGAATGAAAGTTTGGAACTGGCGGCCAGGCACGATGTCTCGTCCTTTGGCCGAGACAATGCCCGCCGTTACCGTGCCTACCTGTCCGAAGGGACTGCCAATGGCCAGAACCCAGTCACCCACCTGCATGCTGTCTGAGTTGCCCAGCCTCGCAGTGGGCACCGAGCGGTCCATATCGATCTTGATAACCGCCAGATCGGTCTCCTGATCCTGGCCAATCACTTTGGCGTCGTGCTGTACCCCTGGTGGATCGTCCTGCAGGCGCACGCGAATGCGGTCCGCCTTATCAATCACGTGCCGGTTGGTAACAATGTAGCCCTTGGGATCGACAATGACTCCCGATCCAAGCGAACGCTCGCGAATTGCGGCATCACCGTTCGGCCCGCCTTGGCCACCGAAGAAGCGGTTGAAGAAGTCATCCATACCGCCATTGCCGCCGCCGCTGTCGTCATCATCGGGACTCTGCCCACCACGCCGCCGGTGCGGATTCTTTATCGTCGACTCGGTATTGATATTCACCACGCTTGGCCCCAACTGCTTGGCGATTTGCGAGAATGCAGTCGAAAGCTGTTTCGGCGAAGGAATCGTCAGGGGGGTCGCGTCGGAGGACTTCTGCCCTTCCTTGCCCTTTACACCGTAGGAAACCACCGTGCCAATTAAAATACCCACTGCCAGCGTTGCCGCAATGGTGAACGAATAGACCCAACGGTGAGTCTTCAGGCGCAGCCAGAATGCCCGCGAATCCATATCTCTGCTTCCTCCAAGGACTATAAGCGCTTTTATTATACCCGTTTGCAAACAGGCAGCCCGCAGTCGCGAAGCTCTATAGGATCAATGGATCCCGGACACGGGATCCCAAGCTAGTTAGACGCATAAAAACCGCTCTTGGGTTGAGAGAAGTTATTTCGCTTCGTAGACGGTTTTGCCCCCAACCACGGTGCGCAATACTCTCGTGCCGAGTACTTTTTCCGCCGCGGTCGCGGTAATATCCCGGTCCAGCACGACGAAATCCGCGAGCATCCCCGGCTCCAGCTTGCCCTTCTCTTTCTCCCTGAATTCGGCAAAGGCCGAACCGGTCGTGTAAGCGGCGATAGCCTGATCCATGGTCAGCTTCTGCTCGGGAAAATACACCTGCTTGCCATCCTCGCTCTTGCGCGTGACGGCCGCGTACAGCCCGCGAAACGGCGTTACCGGCTCAACTGGATAATCCGTACCAAAAGCCAGCGCCACACCTTTGTCCAAAAACGCAGCCCACGCATAGGAAGTTGCGGTCCGCTTCGGCCCCAGCCGATCCTGCGCCCAGCGCATGTCAGTCAGGACGTGGCTCGGCTGCATGGACGCGATGACTTTCAACTCTTTGAAACGCACAATCTGTCCGGGGGTGGTGACTTGTGCATGTTCGACCCGCAACCGGAAATCGTCGCCTCCGTTTGCCGCCTTTACCTTCTGCTCGCGTGCCGCCTTCTCCGCTTCGGCGAACGCGTCGAGTGCCAGCTGAATCCCTTTGTCGCCGATGGCGTGAAGTCCCAGCTGGAAGCCAGCCAGTACGCGGTCCTTGGCCATGTCGTTCAGCTTCGCGGCCTCATAGCGCGGCAAGCCAGAGTTGCCCGGCTCATCCCCATAAGGCTCCAGCAGTGCCGCCGTGTGCCCGCCCAGGGAGCCATCCATGAACCCCTTCAGCATTCCCGTACGCAGCATCAAATCCGACTGCGCATGCGAATCGCGTTTGGTCTTCAGCTCTTCGATGGACTCGTCGAAAGGCAGCCACTCGGAGATGCGGGTCGTCAGCTTGCCGCCCTTTTCGAGTTCCTCGTAAATCTGAAAGTTTTCCCAATCCGGCGAATAATCCTGGGCCGAAGTGACGCCATGCTCGGCAAGGTCAGCCAGCGCAACTTCAATTCCATGCCGCCGCGCTTCATGCGCGGGCTGAGGAATCACCGCTCGTACGGCCCCCTGCGCGGTATCTCGCAGAATCCCGGTGGGCTGCCCGTTGACATCACGATCGATCTGCCCGCCTTGCGGATCGCGGCTAGCAATCGTAATGCTCGCCAACTGCAGCGCACGCGTGTTGGCCACAGCGAGATGCCCGTCCACGCGATCGAGAATTACCGGATGCCCGCCAGAAACCTCATCCAGATCCCAGCGGCTGGGCAGCGCTTTCACCGCCCACAGGGTCTCATCCCATCCTCCGCCCAGAATCCATTCGCCCGGCTTGGCCGTCTCCACTTTTTCTAAGACGCGCTGGCGGAATTGATCCAGAGTCTTCACTCCGATCAGATCCGCGTCCAACTTCTGCAGCCCCGCATCGGCCAGGTGCACGTGGGCATCGTTGAATCCCGGCATGACGAAGTGCCCGCCCAGGTCGATAACTTGGGTTTGCGGACCCTTCAGTTTCTGGATATCTACACTCTTCCCTACCGCTTGAATCCGATCGCCGCGAACCGCGATAGCGTCCTCGCGCAAAATCGAATTGAACTGCCCAGGCGACGGCACCCCGGTGTAAATATTCGCGTGGACGTAAATGGCATCCGCCTTTGGCCCGGAGGCAGCCTGCGCTTGACCGCTCGCCGCATTCTGCGCCTGCAAAGGCGCCAAACAACAAAAGCCCATAACGAAGGCAACAATGAAACCCGGGTGCCCCATCTTTCGCGCCTTTTGCGAGAAGTGGGATTCCAATAGCACGTGAAGCTTTGGGGTGGCGCAGCGCTTCAGCGCTGCGAAAAGATGCCTCTCTCTTCGAGGGCCTTTACCCCCCGAGGCCACGAATGTTCCCATTATTCTCCTGCTCCCGCCAGCGCGAGCATTACCAGCAGAATGCGCTTGAGCCCGAGCTCGCGTCCATTGCTGTCAAACCACTCCTGCAAAGTGTGTGCGCCGCCGCCGGAACCGCCGCCGCCAATGGCAATCGCCTCCAGCCCCAGCGACATAGGAATATTCGCGTCGGTGGATGCGCGCTGGACCTGCGCCGCGTTATTCAGTTGCGCATCCACAGCTCGAATCACATGCAAAATCCGGGCTCCCGTCGCCAGCTCCCCCGCCGGACGGTTCCCGATCGGCACGATTTCGCAACTCACTCCCGAAGGCCGTTTCTGCACTGGTGACCGCATCTCCGCCGCCATCGTCTCATCTTCCAGCGCGCGATTCAGCGCCAGCCGCAGCGTCTGCTCAAGCCGCTCCATCTCGTTCATCGACGTAGAGCGGATATCCACCTTCATGCTGGCCGACTCAGGAATCGAATTCACCGACGTGCCCCCGCGAATCACGCCGATGTTGAACGTCGTCTTCGGCGTGATCGGCACCGGACTCGCAGTAAACGTATCGATCGCTTTCGCCAGAATCACGACAGGATTGGGCGCCCCAAAGTCGCTCCACGAATGTCCGCCCGGACCGCGCACGATCACTTCAAACCGCCGGCTGCCCAAGGCTTCGGCCACAATCGTGTCCGCGCCCGCCCCGTCCAGCACCACGCTGTAGGCAATCGAATCCTTCCAGCGCGGCGTCGAGAAGATGTGCCGCATGCCGCGCAAGTCACCTTCGCCTTCTTCGCCCACGTTGCCGATGAACACAAAGGGCAGCGCGTGCCGTAAGCGCACCGAGCGTAGCAGGGCGGCAATCGCGAGCATCGCCGTCACTCCCGCGCCGTTGTCGGAAACTCCCGGCCCGTACAACCGGCTTCCCTGCTGGCGAATATTCAGCGGAGTATTCGCGGGAAACACGGTGTCAATGTGCGCGCTCAGCGCCACGTAGCGCTGCCCAAATCCGGGATGCACGCCGAAAACGTTGCCCACGTCGTCGACTCGAACATCGTCGAGCCCAACCTCGCGAAAACGCTCCGCCAGCCATGCGCCGCGCGCTGTCTCTCCAAACGGAGGTGCCGGAATCCTCGCCATCTCCATCTGCCACTGCGTCAGTTGCGCCTCCTGCGTGCGCAGCCAGTTAAACGCCGACCGCACCTCCGGTGACGCCGCCAGCCGCGCCACATCGTGCTGCACGGTAGGCGCAACGTCCGGCACATCCGCACGCGGAGGAGTGGGGCTCATGGGAAGTTCAGTCATCTTACAACGCGGGAGAAAGAATTGGGATTGACGATGAGGAGGCGGCCGATGAGCTAAGCTCGTTTTACTTGCTCATTCCGAGCGCAGCCGGAGCGACGATGACGGTGGCGCTGAGGAACCCGCTGTTCCTTGCGCCAGCACTGCCTACGTGAAGGAACAACTGGCAAGGGCACGACTCCAGTGGTGCCGCCCACGGACTCAGAAAAATGCCGGCTTCAGCCCCTGAGGTTCGCGTCCGCGCCGCCGCGCCTGCAATCCAATTCTTAATCGATGGAGCGGCAGATTTTTTTAATCCGGATCTACCCCAGCCGGTTCTCCACATATCCCGCTCTCTGTTTCACCGCGGCGACCAGTTTCTTCGTCGCCGGAACCTCAATTCCATGCCGCCGCGCGCCACGCAAGATCGGCCCCGCGATGGCATCGAGCTCAGGAGGGTTGTGGCGTTCCACGTCTTTCTGCATAGAGCTGCGCATGGTTCCCGGCATACTCGCTGCCCCGGAAAGCACCTTTTCGGCATCAACTTTGGCCCCCTCGGCGACGGCAACAGCGCAAGCCTCCCGAACACACGCCTCTCCCAAGTTTCTCCACTGGGGATCGGAGAAAATTTCTCCCACCGTTTTATCCGCGGCCGTCGTGGTCAGGGCAAAGGGCGCAAGAAACACCAGCTTGCCCCACATCAGAGTAGGCTCATCATCGATAAAACGGCACGTAAAGCCGATGTGCTGGAGCTGATCGAGAGTCCTGCCGAGCAAAGCGCGGCCGGCGGAAGAAACATTCAACACCGCAAAAGGAGAGCGATGCACAATGTGCCCGGGACTCACACGTTCCATCTCGCCCGCAATCGTCGCTGGAATCACACGGTCGGCACCGTACCTGGCGCGCAGCAGCGCCACGTGGTCAATACCATTGAGAAGGGGAACGATGGCTCTCACAGAATCAGGATTCTTGAATGAGATGAGCGCCTGCTCTAACTGCGTGGCCTTGACCGCGACCCAAAGCGCATCTGCGGCGGGAACTTCGGAGGCGACGGCGACATCGACAGCGAATTTCCCGAATGGACTGTCCAGGCGAAGTTGCCTGGGATAATTTGCGAGAGCCTCACACCTCACGACGAGCGTGACTGACCCGCCAACATGCGCCAGACAGGCGCCAACCAACCCTCCGACGCCACCGGCTCCAAGAATCGCATGTCGCCTTGGTTTTGCAATCGTTTCGGACATCGTGATTCAGTCCTGCTTTGTGACCACCGCCGCCGGCAGACACTCCACGACCTCGGCGTCGCTCAGGGTGTGATCGCTGGCTTTGGCGCGCTGGTAGATGCGTTCGACCAGATCGTCGCTCGCCGGAATGCCGCGTCGCTCCAGCCAGAACAACACATTCGACTTTCCGCTCATCGGACCGATGTCGATGATCTGCTCCAGCCCAAAGACATGCGACGGCACACCCGAGTAAACCATGTTCGCCAGGACGACGTCATTTTTGTGATACGCCTTGATAATCGCCGCAGCGTGCACGCCCGTAGCCGTGCGGAACGCATCGTCGCCCACCACCGGATAGTTCGCCGGAATCGGCACCCCCGTAGCCCGCGAAACCGCCTGGCAATAGTGCTTCAATTGGGTGAGATCCTGCTCGGCCCACGGCGCAATTCCCATCAGCTTCAGATTCACCAGCATCTGATCGATCTGCGTATTACCCACGCGCTCGCCCAGCCCAATCGCGCAAGCGTGCACGCAATCGGCGCCCGCGATCACCGCCGCCATCGAATTGGCAATCGCCAGGCCGCGATCGCTGTGGCCATGCCAGTCCACGCGAATCTTTTCGCCCGAGGGCTTCACCACTTCCTGGATCACAAATCGCACCAGCGCCAAAGCGCCCATGGGAGTGGCGTGTCCTGCCGTATCGCAGATCACGATGGCCCGCGCGCCGCAATTGATCGCCGTCGAATAGAGCCTCTTCACCGTCTCGGGATCGCAACGGCTCGTGTCCTCGGTTACATACATCGAGTCGAGGCCGAGCGAAACCACATATTTCACGGCCTTCTCGGTGGTATGCAAAAGAAAATCATCCGACCAACCTTCGGTGAAACGGCGAATGGGACTCGAGCCGATGAAGGTTGCCGCTTCGATCGGCAGACCCGTCTTCTGCACAATCTCCGCAATCGGGCGGATATCGTTCTCAAGAGTGCGCGCCGCACAGTTGGCACGAATCTTCATCTTGTGCGCGACGATCTCCCGCGCTAGCGCCGTCACATGCTCCACTGCGCGCGGTCCCGCGCCGGGCAGCCCCAGGTCAAGAGAGTCAATGCCCAGCGACTCCATCAGATGAAGAATTTCAATTTTCTCGGAGATCGAGGGATCGCGTACCGACGGCGATTGCAATCCATCGCGCAGGCTCTCATCGTTCAGCATCACTGGCCCCGGTGGCTTCAGTCCCGGCGGATGATTCTTGTTCCAGTCGTAGATGAGTTCGGGAGTGTTCATGGGGAGTACCTAGTACGCGGTACCTGGTACTGCGTGCACCCGTGCTCGATACTTAGGTACCCGGTGCTAGCAACTATTTTTCCTTCGGCGGCAGAGTCAGGCCAAACACGGAAATCATCCCTTGCCCGGCCACGTTCACCTTCGCTTCCTCCGGATTCGGGAGATAAAGCGTCTGGCAGTGTTCGCAGCGGTAAACTTCGGCATCGGGTCCCCAGGCTTTTTCGGCATCCCCACAAGCTTGCTCGATGACGTCGGTGGTATAGAACCAGCGCTTCAAATGGCCGCCGCAGAACTTGCCCTTCTCATTTTTCTCGTTGCAGGCACGTTGCCCAGGCTTTTTGATTTTGACTTTATGATGCGGAAGTTGCGCAGGAGTTTGCGAAGTTGAAGCTGTCATTTCGCCAGTCGCCAAAGGACTCACCCTCGATCACGCGGCGCTCGCGCCGCCGGATTCGGCCTTACAGGCGTCATTGTACTCGAAGCCGAAAGCTGGGCCCAACCCGCCGAAGCTATGGATTTAGAATTCCAGCTTCGCCGGTGCTTGATCGGCGCCCACGCGTCCCACCGCAATCTCAGCCTTGTAGTAGTTCTCTGCCTTGACCGCAGTTCCCGCCATCCGCCGCAACATCGCAAGCTGGCCGACGTGCGTGAGCGCATCGGCCACCGGCCCCTGAAACAACTTCTCCAGGGGAGCTTCCACCGCAGTACCGGAAGCCATGAATTCATCAAAACTCTGAAGCGCCACGAAGAATCGCTCCACTTCTTTTTCCCAAGGCAAGGGCTGCGAGTCATGCCAAGCTTGTTTCCCTTGGGCAATCGAGAGCGCCCATTCGAACAGATCACCCATGTGCGCCAGAATTTGACCCGGCGTTCGCAATCCCTCGCTTCCGTGGAACTCGGCAAAGGTTGCGGGCGCGTTGCGCACCGCTTTGCCGGCACGATAGGCGAGCGTGGCCAGGGTGTGACGAAACAATTCCCGCTGCGAATCAGAATTGGAATGTGCGTTCATGGACACAAGATACACTTGATCCCACGGTAACGAAAAGGAGACGAAAAGCATGCCAAGAGAAGCCGCGCAGCCAGGCTCCGTGAGCCGCGAGAACGCCGAGCATTACCGTTGGGGCGACGATTGCGACGGCTGGCATCTGGTCAAATCTGACGACCTGAGCGTGATTGAGGAACTCATCCCCTCGGGCGCGGCCGAGGCTCGCCACTATCACCAAAAAGCGCAGCAGTTTTTCTACATTCTCTCGGGCGAAGCGATGATGGAGGTTGAGGGCCGAACCGCCTTACTGCGTGCCGGCGCGGGAATCCGCGTATTGCCTGGCGCGCGTCACCAGATTAGCAATCCCTCGTCCAGCACCGTGCGCTTTCTCGTAATTTCCCAACCTCCCAGCCATGGCGATCGCTTCACGGAATGATTGCCCGGGACATGAAATCAGCGGCGTGGTTGCTACCTATGCGTCGTTACCGTGACTTCCGCTAGTGCGGTTTCGCGCATGAACAGATCCATGAAAACAAACCCATGGCGTGTTACCGCCTCTCCATTCTGCACCGGGATGCCGTGAGCGAACATGGGACCGTCGTACACAAAAGTATGAAATTCACCGTTTTCTCCGCAGGCGTCAATTTCGGCGGGAAATTCGTCGACCACCGTTCGATCCAGATCACGTCCAGCAAACGAGGCTGCCAATTTCTTGGGATCGAGGCAAACGATCCGGCTTCGCATTCCGCCCTCCCACATGTCATGGATCAGCCGCCGCGTTTCCAGCTTCCATAAAGGAAACACGGGTGCAAGGCTCAGTCCACGCATCCGCTCCTCGCGGTATCGGCGCACGTCTTCGAGAAACAGATCACCAAAGGCGATCGCCCGTACTCCGGCGGCGATTGCGTCGGCGCAAATAGCGCTCATCGCCGCTTCGTAGTCCTCATTGGAACAAGGCCACGGCAAAGGCACTTTCCACAGAGGAAGTCTAGCGGCGGCCGCTTGGGCTTCCACTAATTCCCATCGAACCCCGTGCATCGCGACGCGGTCAAAGGCGGCGTTGATAGTCGTCAAGAGGCCGACGACTTCATATTCCTTCGACTGACGCAAAACGTGAAGTGTCCAGGCGCTGTCTTTGCCGCTGCTCCAGGATACAAGCGCCTTTTTCCTCAAGCCCTTTTCATTCCTTTCACAGATGCGTTCACAATGGCTTCCGTCGTATAACTCCGGCAGCGCGCAGCGCTCCGCGTAGCCGTGCACCTACTCTGCGCGCAAATTGCAGATCGAGAAACCCTTCCATGTGCCGAGTAAAACGTGCGCCGTAGCCATACCACCATATTTTTTTCATTGCGGGCATAAGGTCAGAATCCACATACTTCAGACGCACCATCTCTTCCAGGCCGAATCGTCCGTGGGTGCGTCCCACGCCGCTCGATTTCACTCCACCATGTGGCGCCTCGCTGATACCAAAGCACGAAATCACATCGTTCACCATCACCGTACCCGCTTGAATACGTCCTGCCAGCCGCTCCCCGCGGGCATTGTCACGTGTCCATACGCTCGCCGCCAGACCAAAGTCCGAATCATTCGCCAGCCTTACCGCGTCACTGTCGCTGTCGAATGACATCACCGGCAGCACTGGGCCAAATGTTTCCTCGCGCATGATGCGCATCTCGTGGGTCACATCCGCCAGAACCGTAGGCTGATAAAAATTTGCCCCTAGTTCCGGCAACCGCGAACCTCCGGCCATAACCCGCGCCCCGCGCGCCACGGCATCTTCCACATGCGCCTCCACCATCTGCAACTGGCGCTGATGGATCATCGGCCCCACGTCGGTTTCGGGATCCAGCCCATCGCCCACGCAAAGTTGTTTCGTCTTTTCAGCGCATGCTTTCAGAAACCTCTCATACAGACTGCGATGCACGTAACAGCGCTCCACGGACAGGCAAGTCTGACCAGCATTCACGAACGCTCCCCACACTGCCGCACTGCAGGCAACTTCGACATCAGCGTCGTCGAGCACCACCATCGGATCTTTGCCGCCGAGTTCCAGCACAACCGGCAGCAGCCGTTCCGCCGCAATCGCCGCGATGCGCTTGCCGGTCGCTACGCTGCCCGTGAACACGAGCTTGTCGATCTGCGAATGAATCAGGTCGGCGCCGGTTGCGCCATCACCCACCAAGGTTTGAAAAATATTCGCCGGCACGCCCGCCGCGTGTAACAACGATTTGAGTTCCAGCGCCACCAGCGAAGTGAATTCGGAAGGCTTCAGCACCACGGCATTTCCCGCCACCAAGGCCGCGAGCGTTTCGGTCGCCGGAATTGAAAACGGATAATTCCATGGAGAAATAATCGCCACAACGCCGTAAGGCTCTCGCATCAACCGGCCGCTCTTCAGTTTGGTTGCCAGATTTCCATGCGGCACCGATTCGTCGCGGAGCAAGCGATAGGCATTTTCGATGAGGAACCGCGCAGCATCGAGCACTACCAGCACTTCGGTGGTCAGAGCCTCGGCAACTGGCTTGCCGGCCTCGCGGCTAATAGCTTCGGCGACATCCGATTTCTTTTCGTGCAATCTGCGCTGAAACTCGCGCAGCACCTCGATCCGCTTTCGTACGCCAATCTCAGCCCAGTCCGCCTGCGCCGATCGGGCCCGTGCTACAGCCGAGTGAACCTCACCTTCGTTCGCGCAGTCCAGCTCCCGCAGAACTTCACCCGTGGCCGGATTCACCGACGAAATTTTCCGCGCCGCGACTCGTTGATCGGTAACCATGCGTTGGCCGTACAGACGTAGCTTGCTACTGCTCGCCGCCTTGTGTCCAATTCATCGGGCGCTCAGTAGTCAACATTCACCAAATACAAGCCGCTGGCTGGCGCTGTTGCCCCTGCCAGTGACCGGTTGCGCGCATCTAGTATGCGCGTGACATCTTCAACTTGTAGGGTTCCTTTGCCCACCAGAATAAACGTCCCCACTAGGTTGCGAACCATATGGTGCAAGAAACCCGATCCTTTCACCGTATACACAAATTCATCTCCCTGCCTCTCCCAACTCGAAGAGAAGAGGCTCCGCACATTCGCCAGCAGCGCCCCTTCGCGTCCCCGCTCCGGATCCACCGCGGCAAATGAAGTGAAATCATGCTCGCCCTCAACGACTGCCGCAGCCCCTACCATCCCCTGCTCACCCAACGGAAACGGATAGTGCCACACATAGCGTGCGAGAAACGGCGGACAAATCGTGGCGCGATAAATCCTGTATCGGTAAGTTTTGGCGCGCGCAGAATGCCTCGCATGAAAATCGGCCGCCGCCTCCTGCACTTCAAGAACTCTCACGGACGCAGGCAAAACATCGTTTAGTGCCTTCACAAAATTCTCCGTGGGGACGGAAGACTCCGTGACAAATGTCACTACCTGAGCCAGCGCATGCACGCCCGCGTCGGTTCGGCCCGAGCCTTGCGGCAATACCTTTTCGCCCGTGATTCGTCCAATGGCTGAGGCGAGCGTGCCCTGTAGCGTGGCTGCATCGGGCTGCACCTGCCATCCGGCGAATTCCGATCCGTCGTAGGAGAGAATCAGTTTGAGATTGCGCATGCGATCTTTCGAGTCCCACAGCCGCGCTCGATCATCCAACGCATTTCACGGATTAAATCTCTTACGTACCCGAAGACTTCCGGTTTCCCCAGCAACGTCGAGCATGGCGAGCACTTTATCAGTTGCAACTGCTGCGCGGAACTCACAAGGAGAATCCGGCGCATCGGATATAATGTTCGGTTTAATCAAACGTCGTCGTGGCGAAGGATTTTCGGGGTCCGAGATGTAGTCCCGCCCGAAAAACTGCGCCGCGACGTCTGCGGAGCCGGTGCTCCGGCATGCTTTCTCCAAGGACTTCGTTTTTCAGGAACCTCGGTGCCTTCGGTTGCGTACCAACGTCTGAGTAGAATTTTCATTGTGATTATCCGGAACTTCGCATTACTTTTTTCGTTGCAAGGCCATAACGAACGGAGATGAGTAGATGCCATTCGCAGGTGCAGCCTCAAATATACGGCGGGCCGCCGCCGCGGTTTTATTCGGAACTCTGACCGTCGCCGGTTGGGGCCAGGAACCTCCCGCCGCGCCCACTCCGCAGAATACTCCGGAGGCGCGTCCTCTTCCTGTACTGAACTATTCCCAACCGGTGTCGCACTTTCCGAATCCGGTCGCACCCTATACGCCTCGGCACGTGGCCCCCCCCAATCTGGCGAACACGTCGCGCATCGACTCCCTGATGCATGAAGGCAAGCTGTATCTTTCCCTGAACGACGCGATCGCCCTCGCGCTGGAGAACAATCTCGACGTCGCCATTGCCCGCTATAACCTCAATATCGCCGATACGGACGTGCTCCGTGCCAAAGCCGGTGCCAACATTCTGGGCGTCAATGCTGGAGTTGTACAAAATACTCCGGGCGGCGGCGTCGGCGGCATCGGCGCCAGCGCTGGAGCTTCCACCGGCGGCACCAGCCTGGGAGCCGGTGGAATCGGCGCCGGTACCAACGGCCTGGTAAGCTCCACGCTCGGCCTGGGACCTGCGATCACCAGCTTTGACCCAGTCATCACTGGCACGCTGCAGGAGGATCATGCCGAGAGCGTATCGTCCAGCTTGTTCAACGGGGTGCCGATTCTTGCACAGAATACCGGCACGGTGAATTTTGCCTACAACCAGGGTTTCACCTGGGGTACCAACTTATTGGTTGGCTTCAACAACAGCCGTGCTACATCCAACGTCCCGTTTAACACCTACAGCCCGCTCGTCAACTCGTCACTTCGCGTTCAGCTGACGCAGCATCTGCTTCAAGGCTTCGGGTTCCCGGCCAACACCCGCTTCATCCACATTGCCAGGAATAATCGCGAACTTACTGATGTCGCCTTTCGTTTGCAGATTATCGACTCAGTCGATCAGATCGAAAACATTTACTGGGACTTGGTCTATGCCTACGAAAATGCGCGAGTGCAGAATGAATCGCTGGCCTTCGCTCAGAAGACCTTATCGGATACCAAGAAGCAGGTCGAGATCGGCAGCCTGGCTCCCATTGAAACCGTTCGCGCGCAAAGCACTGTCGCGCAAGATCAGCAACTCGTGACCACGGCTCAAACCAATCTGCAGTTGGAACAGCTGCTGATGAAGAACGCTCTGACGCGTACTTTGAAGGATCCCACGTTGGCTACCGCCGAAGTCATTCCAACTTCTACGATGGAAATTCCGGCGGAAGAACAAGTTGCTCCTACCGAAGATCTCATCAACGAGGCCTTGCGTCATCGCGCCGAGCTGGTTGAGACTCGCATCGATTTAAACAGCCGCGATTACAGTAACAAGGCGGTAAGAAGCTCTCTCCTCCCCACGCTCGATCTGTTTGCCTACTACGCCGGATCAGGGCTTGGCGGTTCACAGAACCCCGCCAACCTCTGCGCGAACCAATCTCCGGACCAACTGCTGCTGGGCTTTTGCGCGGGTCAGAATCCTAACACCGGCACTACCGCGATTCCTCCTGTCACCTCCGTTAGCATCAGTGGAACATGGAACCAGCTCGTCAATTCAACCGCTCCTGACAAGGGAGTTGGCTTGCAGCTCAACATTCCCATCCGCAACCGCGCTGCGCAGGCCCTGCAGATTCGCTCCGAACTGGAATACCGGCAGGCGGAGATGCGCCAGCAGCAGATTGAAAACCAGGTTGGCATCGAAGTCCGAAACGCGCAGTATACCGTCCAGCAAAATCGCGCCAGCGTAGACTCCGCGAAGGCCGCGCTTGACTTGGCGCGACAATCGCTGGATGCGGAGCAGAAGAAATATCAGTTCGGCACTTCGACCACAACCCTGGTTCTGCAGTATCAGAGCCAATTGGCAACCGCGGAATCCACTCTGGTAAATGCCACTGTTGCCTATGAAAAATCGCGCATCGAGTTAGACCGTGCGACCGGCACGCTCCTAGACCACAACGGAATCAGCGTCGACGACGCGGCTCGCGGCCAAGTCTCGCGTTTGCCCAACGTCCCTTACATTGCACCGCGCAAGGATCTGCCTTCGGTAGCCCAGCCGCCACTGCAGCCTGCAGCTCCGCAGCAGCCGCAGTGAGAGCATTGCTACGGAAACAGGCGCGGCCCGCCGCGTCTTATTTTTTCTCCAGCTTTTCTCACAATTCTTTACATTTCCCCCGCGCTTCCCGAGGCTATATCCCGCTTAAGATGGGAGATTGCTCGGGAATGACTTGCGCATTCAGCTACGGAAATCTATTTCCCGCTTTCGGCGGGATGCACCGCTATTTTCCGTCCTGTAATTATTTTTGAGGAGATGAGCTATGTTTTTGCCCAGACTGAGCGCGGCCTTTTTGCCTCCTGCGCTGTTCCCGACGGTTCTTGCGTTTTTGACCTGCTTGCCGTCGCCATCGTCATTGTGCGCGCAGAATGTTCCTTCCGCTCCAGCCCCGCAGACCGCGCCAGCTCCGGCCCTACCACAGGCGGTGCATCTGCAGGATTACTCCAAACCACGCTCTCCCTTTCCCCATATCCTCCAGCCCTATCGATCGCAGGAGGTCTCGCAGCCCAACCAGGGGAACTCACCGCGCATCGATTCGCTGATGCACGACGGCAGGATTTATCTTTCGATTGACGATGCCGTCGCACTCACGCTCGAGAACAATCTCGACCTCGACATCGCCCGCTATAACCTCAACATCGCCGACACTGATTACCTGCGCGCCAAGTCTGGCGCAAATATTCTCGGCGTCAACGCTGGCATCGTGCAGAACACTCCCGGCGGAGGCGTTGGCGGCCTGGGTGGCACGGTGGGATCCGGCACTGGTGGAACTACCGTAGCCGCCAGCGGCATCGGCACTGGAACCAATGGCCTGGTCAGTTCCACTCTCGGTATCGGCTCGCCCATCACCAGCTTTGATCCCACCATCACCAGCACCCTGCAACTCGACAAGGACGACGCTGAATCGGTCAGCGTTTTCAGTCCCGTGCCGGTCGTCTCCCAGAACACCTATACGGCCAACTTCGCTTATACCCAGGGCTTTCAGTGGGGTACAAGTGTGACCGCAGGATTCAACAATACCCACGTCACCACCAACAACCCCACTAGCCTGCTCACCCCCGAGTTGAGTTCGAACTTCCAATTCAAGATCACCCAGAACCTTTTGCAGGGCTTTGGTTCCCTTCCCAACCTGCGCTTCGTCCGCATCGCCAAGAATAATCGCGAGATTTCCGACGTCGCTTTTCGCCTGCAGGTCATCACCACCGTCGACCAGATCGAGAATATGTATTGGGACTTGGTCTATGCCTACGAAAACGTACGGGTGCAGCGAGAGGCCCTTGCTTATGGGCAAAAGGCCCTCGACGATTCGAAGCAGCAGGCGAAAGTCGGAACTGTACCTCCCATTCAGGTGGTGAGTGCGCAAAGCACCGTTTCCACCGATCAGCAGAATCTGATCCTATCGCAGAACAATCTGCAGTTACAGCAGTTGCTCATGAAGAACGCGCTCAGCCGCAGCATCGAAGATCCGGCGTTGGCCGAAGCCGATGTGATTCCAACCTCAACCATGCAGCTTCCCGAGCAAGAACCCGCCACGCCCACGCAAGACCTCATCAATCAGGCTCTTGACCATCGCGCCGAACTCGTCGAGTCGCGCATCGACCTCAATTCCCGCGACCTCAGCAGTAAGGCCGTTCGCAACGCTTTGCTGCCCACACTCGACGCCTTCGCTTATTACGGCGGATCGGGAGTGGGCGGCAACATCAATCCGCTTATTCCCGCCTGCCCATCTTCGGCCAAGTACTGCTACACGCAAAGCCAAAATCCGCCTCCGTTCCAAAGCGCGACCTCGGTCGGCTACGGCGGGACGCTGAACCAACTCGTCAATTCCAGCGCACCCGATAAAGGCGTTGGACTGACGCTGAATATTCCGTTACGCAATCGCGAAGCACAAGCAAACCAGGTACGCGCAGAACTGGAATATCGCCAGGCCCAGGTACGTCTGCACCAGTTGGAGAATCAGGTGCGCATCGAAGTGCGCAACGCTCAATTTGACGTGAAACAGAACCGCGCCTCCGTGGAGGCGGCTCAATACGCGGTCGACTTCGCCCGCCAGACGCTCGACGCCGATCAACAGAAGCTGAGAGTCGGACTCACCACGACGACTGCCATCCTGCAGGATGCTTCCGTCCTGACCACTTCCGAGTCGAATCTGGTTTCGGCCAAGGCGGCGTACGAGAAGTCTTGCATCGAACTCGATCGCGCCACGGGATTGCTGCTCGACCACTCCGGCATCGACGTCGCCGAAGCCACGCGCGGCCAAGTCACGCGTCTACCCAACGTCCCTTATGTCGCGCCGCGACCGGGCATCGCTCCCGGGCCAGGTGCTCCACCGCAAGCAACATCGCTTCAAACACCGCCCTCATAGTCCACGCAGGGGAGATACTTCGCCGTCAATTCTCTATCGCAGGCTCGACGATGTATTCTTCCTCGCGTGAGCCTGTCGATCGTCATCATTACTCATAACGAAGAAGCCAACCTCGGCCGCACGCTGGAAAGCGTGAAGCCCTTGGTCAGCGATGGCAAAGGAGAAATCATCGTCGTCGACTCGGGCTCCTCGGATTGCACAGTCGAAATCGCTAAATCATTCGGCGCGAAAGTTTTTGTCGAGGAATGGAAAGGCTACGCCGCGCAAAAAAATTCGGCCATCGATAAGGCTACGGGAGATTGGATTTTGAGTTTGGATGCGGATGAGGAAGTCAGTGCCAGCCTTGCAAATGAGATCGCTTCCTCCCTCGCCTACCAATACCTCTGCGAACAAAATCAAGGCGTACCGGGCTCGGCCGCCGATCGACTGCAGGCGATCTTCCAAGTGCAACGCGAGTCGGGCATCCCGCTAACTCGGTTCACCTTCGGCTACTGGTTCCAGCGCAAGAATTTTTTTCTGGGACGCTGGATTCAGCGCGGCGGATTCTGGCCCGATCCCAAGTTGCGCCTGTTTCGCTGTGGCGCTGGTCAATTCGACTCTCGGGCGGTTCACGAAGACGTTCGTCTAGACGGTCCAAGTGCCACACTCGACGGGGCCCTCCTCCACCACTCCTACCCCACGCTTTCCGATTATATCGAGCACATGAACCGCTATTCGTCTCTTGGCGCGGAGATGGTTGTGGCCAAAACCAACGGCAAGGTCCGATTCAGCTTCATCAACATCGCCCTCCGTCCGCTGGCGACCTTCGTCTACAACTACTTCTTCCGCCTCGGCTTCCTCGATGGACGCGAAGGCCTGCTGTTGCACCTCTACCACGCGGTTTACGTTTCGTGGAAATATTCCAAGGCGTGGGAGCTAAGCCGCAAGCAGTCGCCAACCGCTACTGACCGACCGGTCGTTTGATCCCTATCCGATAACCTTGCCCGTAGACGCGCCCTTCCCTATCATCACAACAGAACACTGGGGTTCGTATGGAAAAGAAGCTGTCTAAGCCGCAAGTTGCCGAAAGTCCCGTCGATGATGTTTTTGAAAATCGCCGTCCTTCCGCCGCCGAGAAAGACTGGGCTGAGACAACACTGGCACCCACGATCGAGAAAGCTCCCGAGCGGCCAATCGGCGCGCCCACGGGGGTGAATGTTGACGAACACGGTCAGGCTCGCTTTACTACGATTTCCGGAGTCCCCATTCGCCGCCTCTATACGCAAGCGGATCTCCCCGAAGACTGGAGTGAAGACAAATATCTCGGCTACCCGGGCCAGCCACCTTACACTCGCGGCATTCATGCCACCGGATATCGCGGGAAATTATTCACCATGCGGCAGTTTTCCGGCTTCGCTTCGCCCGAAGAGACCAACCAGCGCTACAAGTATTTGCTCGAGCACGGGGGCGGCGGACTTTCTGTGGCTTTCGACCTGCCCACGTTGATGGGCTATGACTCCGACCATCCCGCGAGCGAAGGCGAAGTTGGCAAGTGTGGCGTCGCCATCGACTCCCTCGAAGACATGGAAATCCTCTTCGGCGGCATTGATCTGGAAAAGACCACCGTATCGATGACCATCAATTCGCCGGCATCAGTGCTGTGGGCAATGTACCTGGTGGTGGCCGAAAAACAAGGCGCGGACTGGAAGAAAATCTCGGGTACGATTCAGAACGACATCCTCAAGGAATATATCGCGCAGAAGGAATACATCTATCCTCCCGCGCCTTCGATGCGGCTGGTAATCGACACCTTCGAGTTTGGATCGAAGTTTACTCCGCGTTTCAACACCATCTCCATCAGCGGATATCACATTCGGGAAGCCGGTTCAACCGCGCTGCAGGAACTGGCCTTCACCTTGTACGACGGCGTGGAGTACGTGGAGTGGGCACGGCGCCGGGGCCTCGATGTGGATGAGTTCGGTCCGCGGCTTAGCTTTTTCTTCAACGCCCATAACGACTTCTTCGAGGAGATCGCCAAGTATCGCGCGGCGCGCAAGATTTGGGCGGAGCTGATGAAAGAGCGGTTTGGAAGGAAGAATCAACGCACCGGATTGATGCGGTTCCATACCCAGACGGCGGGAGTATCACTTCCCGCGCAGCAGCCCATGAACAACATCGCCCGCGTGGCGTTGCAGGCGTTGGCAGCAGTGCTGGGCGGAACCCAGTCGCTGCACTGTGACTCTTACGACGAGGCGCTCGCATTGCCCACCGAAGAAGCCGCGCGCATCGCGTTGCGCACACAGCAGATCATAGCTTATGAATCAGGCGTGACGCACACGGCCGATCCGCTGGGCGGTTCATACTTCCTGGAAGCGCTAACTCTGGGGATGGAAAAAGGTGCGTTCGATTACTTCGGCAAGCTCGACGCAATGGGCGGAATGGTGAAGGCCATCGAGCGTGGCTACCCGCAGAAAGAAATTGCCGAAGCCTCCTACCAATATCAGCGCGCCGCCGAAGCCAAAGAAAAGATCATTGTGGGCGTAAACGAATTCGTGGTCGAAGAACAGGCGCCGCGCATTCTCTACATCGATGAGAGTGTCGCCCGCCAGCAATCCGCAAAACTCGAGGCTTTGCGAGCACGGCGCTCGAACGACGAAGTGCGACGCTGTCTCGAAGCCCTGAAGAAGGCCGCTGCGCAAGAGCCAAAAGTGGGCGTAAAAGGCAGCATCTCTCCCGCGAACACGATGCCTTATATTGTTGACGCCGTACGCGCCTACGCCACCGTAGGCGAAATCTGCGAGGCGCTGCGCGAAGTTTACGGGACGTACACCGAAGTCAGCATCACGTAGCTGATAGCATTAGCGAAGACGACTCAGACCACAATGGGAAAGTTGGCGACTTCGCGTCGTAATCGGCGTAAATATCGCACCCCTCTCGGGATATGACTGAGGTTGCAACCTGCGACCTCAAATGAAAAAAAGAATAAGTGCGAGCCTGCTCAAGATGCCGAAACGGTGCGTGATGCCGGCCTTTGCCGTGGAATCCCGCATCTTGTTTCTTCGCTCTCAGCGAGTGATCCTTGATGCCGACATCGCCAAACTTTACGTAGTGCCGGTCAAGCGACTTAGCGAGCAAGTGAAACGCAATCAGGAACGCTTCCCTTCCGATTTCATGTTTCAGCTTACCGACAAAGAGCATGAGGTTTTGAGGTCGCAAACTGCGACCTCAAAGAAAGGCCGCGGTGGGCGCCGCTACGCACCCTTTGCCTTCACCGAGCAGGGCGCGATCATGGCTGCAGGCGTACTCAACTCCGAGCGAGCGGTGCAGATGAGGGTCTTTGTGGTGCGTGCCTTCGTGCGATTGCGCGAGATGCTGGCAACGAACCACAAGCTGGCTCGCAAGATCGACGAACTGGAGAATCGTTTGGATACCCACGATTCCGGAATCCAGGATCTCATCGAAGCGATCAAGGAACTCGTGATGCCTCCAGATCCGCCGCGGAAGCGCATCGGATTCCAGATTCCGGGCAGCGGGGCTAGAGCGCAATAGCAGGCTCCCTCCACAGGCGTAGCCGGATCGAGGCGCAATTCTTGCGTGGCCCAGTCAGCGCTGGTGCGCGTATTCGTTTTCTGTTCGCCTTCGGGCAATTCTATGATAAACCAATAGAATCGTGGGAAGAGCCGTCGCCCATCTCAAGAAATCGGATCCGGTCATGCGCGCAATTATCGAGCGCATTGGGCCGTGCCGCATGCAGTTTGGCCCGCCGGAGTTTCACAGCCTGGCCGAAGCCATCGTCTATCAGCAATTGAATGGTAAGGCTGCGGTAACCATTTTCAAACGATTTGCGGCGCTGGCCGGCGAACCGCTTACTCCTGAGGGCATCTTGAAGCTGAGTGATGAACAGATGCGGAGGGCGGGATTGTCGAGACAGAAATCCGCCTATCTCAAAGATCTTGCAACCAAGACGCTCGCGGGCTTGGTCGACTTCGCTCGCCTGTCGGAGTTGCCGGATGCGGAAGTGATCGATCATCTGACGCAAGTAAAAGGCATCGGAGTGTGGACGGCCCAGATGTTTCTGATGTTCACGCTGAAGCGCCAGAATGTGCTGCCGACGGGGGACTTCGGGGTACGAATGGCGATGTACAAACACTATCTCGATGTGCAGCGGGCGAAGACGAGCAAGAAGACCTCCAGTGGGAGGAAGTCTGCGCTGGCGAAGCAGGCCCCCAAGCGAAAGATCAAGCTGCCGAGTCCGGAGCAGATGGAGAAGATTGCCAAGCGCTGGGAGCCTTACCGCAGCGTGGCTTGCTGGTATTTGTGGCAGAGCCTGGAGGTAAAAACGCTATGAGAGAGAGAGAACGGGCAGAATTCTGCGCTGTGCTCCACGACAGCGTCTGTGGTTAAATGATTGGCGATGGCTGATCTCAAGATTCGCGTGCTGGTTGCGAAACCAGGACTCGACGGTCACGACCGCGGCGCCAAGGTAATTGCCCGTGCTTTGCGCGATGCCGGCATGGAAGTGATTTACACCGGCTTACGGCAAACCCCAGAGATGATAGTCAGCGCGGCATTGCAGGAAGATGTGCAGGTCATCGGGCTCTCGATTCTTTCGGGCGCTCACAATGCCATCGTCCCCCGCGTTATGAACCTGATCAAGCAGAGCAAAATGGATGACGTTCTGGTAGTCGTGGGCGGGATCATCCCTGACCAGGATATTGATGCTCTCAAGAAACTTGGCGTAGCCGCCATCTTCCAGCCAGGAACGGCAATGGATGACATCGTGAAGTTCATCCGCGCGAATGTGAAGGCTGCTGGCGTCCCCGGTTAATCGAGTCATTGGGCAATCGGGTCGTTTGCGATTGACCGACTCAAGGTTTTTCAATTGTCAAATTACCCAATTGCTCAACCACTCAATCCCTCCGCATGCCCACTCCTAATCTAACCAGCATCCGGCAGCAACTCGAGCGCACCGTTGGTCCCGCGCCGTGGTATTGGAAAACCTTCCCGGCATTTAGTTCCAATTCCGGGCAGCATTTTGTTTGGACGCATCACGGTAACCAGGGACCTGTTGGATACGTGGTCTCCCTAGCCTTGCAGCAGGAGCCAGATACGCCTCGGTTGGCATTGAACACCTACTGCCGCCCCTTTGTGGTTTCGCCGAGTTGTCTCGGTATTTGGTGCCCGGAGGGCCGCAGTATTCGTTTTGCCGGCTTCGATCCGGACCAACTCGAAGCTTTTGATCTCGCGGAGATTGCAGGATGGTTCAAGCAATCTTCCGACCGCATATACTCCAAAACCGCGCCGATCGCGGACTTCAAAGTCCCTCTCACTCTCGCTCCGGGAATGCACCCGCTCGAAGTCCCACCAGAGTTGGCAAGTGTCGATGAACTCATTGTTCCCACCAGCTACAAACCCATGTCCGATGACGACCCGGCGTTCGCGGTCTTTGTGCTCTATCTGCAAGCCGGACTGGTGGAAGTATTGCCGCAGAAATGGTTCACGGCAGCGCAATATCAGGTGGGAAAGCAATGGATTTCGCGTGCGGCACGCGATCAGGCCTCCCATCGCATTTTCGGCGAATGCTTCGGCGCGGGAACTTTTCTGTTGGAGGAGGATGGCTGCCACCTGGCGGAGTGGATGGACAAACAGCCTTAGCTCGGCTCCAGCGATACGACCTGCGGGCTAGTCCAGTCTGCGACCTCAAAAATCAGTTCCCCCCGATCATGGCTGAATCTTTTTCTCATCTCGAGGAGCAGGACGGCATATGGGTCCTGCGTCTCCCCTCGGAGGACGGAACCAACCGCTTAACCCGGCCGTGCGTGCTCACCTTAATCGAAACGATCGAGGAATTGTCCTACAAAACTCAGCCGCTGATCATTACCGGAAATGCAAAATTTTTCTCGGCGGGCGCAGATCTCAACCAGATTGCAGTACTCACCGGCCCAGCCGCCTTTGAGTTTTCTAAAATCGGGCAGGCGCTCATGCAGTCCATTGAGCAGTTCCCGGCTCCGGTATACGCCGCTGTTTCGGGATACTGCATGGGCGGCGGCCTGGATTTGGCGCTGGCTTGCCACCGTCGCATAGCGTCCCCGCGCGCTCTGTTCGGCCATCGCGGCGCAGCTTTGGGCTTAATCACGGGATGGGGCGGAACGCAAAGATTGCCACGGCTTGTGGGCAAAGGCATTGCTCTCGAAATGTTTGTAGCTGCGGAAAAGATCAGCGCGCAGCGGGCTCTGGCCATCGGACTGGTGGATGCGCTGGTAGATGATCCGATAGCGGAAGCTTTTCACCGCATTGCATGGCGCTGCGGGAGTGTTATACCGTAATCAGTCCGCTTTTCACTCATGGCCGATCGCAGCGAAACTGCCGCCTCCCCTATGTCTCAGGCTTCGAACGTCCTGACCACGAAACTCGATGCCACTTCGGCGCGCTTCGAGGCCAACATGCGCTTTCTGGCGGATCTTATGTCGCAGATCCGCAACGAGGGCGAAAAAATCTGCGAAGGCGGCGGCCCCAAGGCCATCGAAAATCAGCATGCCAAGGGACGGCTCACCGCGCGTGAACGCATCGAATTGCTGATCGACCCCGGAACTTTCTTTGAGCTGGGAGTTTATGCGGCCCACGGTATGTACGAAGAGTGGGGCGGAGCTGCGGCCGCAGGCGTGATCACTGGGATCGCACGAGTTCAGACCCGCATGGTCATGATCATCGCGAACGATGCCACGGTGAAAGCTGGCGCATTTTTTCCGATGACGTCGAAAAAGGTGATTCGCGCCCAGAACATCGCCATCGAGAATCGGATTCCAACAATTTACCTGGTGGATTCCGCGGGTGTTTTCCTTCCTCTGCAGGAAGACGTCTTTCCCGACACGGACGACTTTGGCCGCGTCTTCCGCAACAACGCTGTCATGTCAGCCCTCGGTATTCCACAGATCGCGGCCATCATGGGCATGTGCGTGGCCGGCGGCGGATATTTGCCGGTAATGTGCGACCACGTTCTCATGACCGATGGCAGTGGATTATTCCTGGCCGGACCAGCGTTGGTACAAGCCGCAATCGGCCAAAAAGTTTCAGCCGAGGATCTGGGCGGAGCCGCCATGCACGCAGGCATCAGCGGCACCGTAGATTTCCGCGAGCCCGATGATCCAGCCTGCCTCGCACGTATTCGATCGATCGTCGAGAAATGGGGATACCGGCGGCAGTCCCCCTGGGATCGCAAAAAGCCAGCCGAGCCGGCGCTCGCGGCGGAGGAAATCTACGGCATTTATGATTCCTCGCCCGCCCGCCCTTACGACATGAAAGAGATTCTGGCCCGTGTGCTTGATGGCAGCCGCTTCGATGAGTACAAGCCGGAGTATGGCAAGACTCTAATCTGCGGCTATGGACGTATTGGCGGTTTCGCCGTGGGCATAGTCGCCAATCAAAAACTCCACGCCCACCAAACCGACCACGAAGGCCACAAGCGGATTGAGTTCGGCGGCGTGATTTATACCGAATCCGCCGAAAAGGCTGCGCGCTTCATCATGGATTGCAACCAGAATCTGATCCCCCTGATTTTCTTTCACGACGTCAACGGTTTCATGGTGGGCCGCGACGCCGAGTGGAGCGGCATCATCAAGGCCGGCGCGAAGATGGTGAACGCCGTATCGAATTCCGTGGTGCCCAAGATCACGGTCATCGTAGGCGGATCCTTCGGCGCGGGGCACTATGCCATGTGCGGTAAAGCATTTGATCCGCGCTTCGTGTTCGCCTGGCCGACGGCTCGCTATGCCGTGATGAGTGGTGATTCAGCGGCGGGTACGCTGGTCGAGATCAAAGTGAAACAATTGGAACGGAGCGGCAAGAAGTTGACCGAGGAAGAAAAGAAAGAACTCTACGAATCGGTAAAACGCACTTATGACGAGCAAACCGATCCGCGTTACGGCGCCGCAAGGCTGTGGATCGACAAGATCATCGATCCCATCGAAACCCGGGACGCCATTACCCAAGCTCTCGAAGCCGCAGCGCTGAATCCCGAGGTAGCGGAGTTCAAGGTGGGAGTGCTGCAGACATAATCAATGAATCGGCCACGGATTCACACGGACCAAAACGGATAAAGATCAACGAGGGCGACGATCGGAACTCTTCGCTAAAGATTGTGACCGGTAAGAATCCGTGTCAAATTTTGAAATGTCCAAAATCGTCAAACTAATCGAATGTCCGCGCGATGCCTGGCAAGGGTTGAAGAGCCAGATTCCGCCTGATATCAAGCGCGCCTACCTGCAGGCATTGATCAGCGCGGGATTCAAGCACATCGATGCGGTTTCTTTCGTCTCGACCAAAGCGGTGCCCCAGATGGCGGACTCGGAAGAGGTATTGAAGGAACTCGATCCCCCCGACGATGTGGAGATTATTGGGATCGTGGTCAACGAAAAAGGCGCGCAGCGCGCTGTCGATACGCACGCGGTACGTACTCTCGGATTTCCCTATTCGATCTCGGAAACTTTCCTGCGCAAGAATCAGAATCAATCTGCCGAAGACGCCCTCGACGAATTGGAGAAGATTCAGAAAAAAGCCGACGACGCCTCGCTCGACGTGGTCGTATATATTTCAATGGCGTTCGGCAACCCGTACGGCGATTTGTGGAATGTGGATGAGGTGATCGAAGCCATCTCGCTGATGGAAGTCGACAACCTGCGCATGATTTCGCTCGCCGATACTGTCGGCATGGGTACTCCGGAGCAGATCCATGAATTGGTGGGCGCAGTCATGGCGAGATACGATTATCTCGAAATTGGAGTGCATCTGCACAGCCGTACGGAGCAGGCCGCGGCGAAGCTTCTCGCCGCCTACGATGCCGGCTGCCGCCGCTTTGATTCGGCTATCGGAGGTCTGGGCGGTTGCCCGTTCGCACAAGATGCACTGGTCGGCAACATCGCAACTGAGAAAGTGATCGAGGCCTTGAAGCAGCGTGACGCGGAGTTGCCTCCTCTGAAGCCGTTGGACGTCTTGCTGCGAGCGACGGCCGAGATAGGGGCAAGATACACAAACTCCGTCAGCGACGAATAGTCGCTTTCCATATGGACTATAAAAACATCCAAGTCACTTACGACTGCGGCGTCGCCACCGTCACGCTGAACCGTCCCGACAAGCGCAACGCCATCAGCTTCGATCTGATTGGCGATCTCCTGGGCGCCCTGCACGAGGTGGAAACATCAGAAGCGCTAGTTCTGATCCTGACAGGGGCAGGCAAAGCTTTTTGTTCGGGCATGGACCTGGACAACTTGAAAGCGCTGATTGGGCGATCGCACGAGCAGAACCTCAAAGATTCACAGACGATGGTCCAGTTGTTTCGTTCGCTCTACGAGTTCCCCAAGGTTACGATTGCGGCGGTGAACGGCCCGGCCATCGCGGGCGGCACGGGCCTGGCCTTGCTGTGTGACTTCACTCTGGCCGTGCCCGAAGCCAAGTTTGGCTACAGCGAGGTTCGCATCGGCTTTGTCCCTGCAATCGTTTCGACATTCCTGCTTCGCCAGGTCGGGGAAAAGCAGGCGCGCGATCTTCTTTTGACTGGAAGAATTTTCAGTGCGGAGGAAGCGGCGAGTATGGGATTGATCAAAGAGACTGTCGCGCCGGAAAGTCTGATGGCTCGGGCCCGCGAATTAGCGGCTCTACTAATGGAGAACAGCCCATCCTCTCTACGCGCCACCAAGAAATTACTCACCGATCATGGACGAGCCGAACTGGATGCGCAGATTGAAACAGCCATACGCGAGAATGCTGCAATCCGCACCACTGCCGACTTCCGCGAAGGGATCGCGTCGTTTCTCGAAAAGCGCAAGCCGGTGTGGAGCGGCAAATGAATTCAGATCACCCTCAGGCGATCAATGAAACTCGTCTTCGCGTCCGCTATGCAGAGACTGATCAAATGGGCGTGGTCTACCATTCCAACCATTTTATCTGGTTCGAAGTCGGACGCGTCGAGTTGCTGCGCCAGTTGGGCTTTTCCTATCGCGACATGGAGATTCAGGATCGTTGCTTCATCGCTGTAGCCGAAGCCAAATGTCGATATCGTGCACCAGTGCGCTATGACGAGGAGGTCCTCATCCGAACCGAGTTATTACATGTTCGCGATTCGGTGGTCCGCTTCGGTTATCAACTGCGGCGCGTGAACGACGGTACGCTGCTGGCGGAAGGCGAGACCACGCATATCGTTACCGATGCAGACATGAAAACCGCCGCTCTGCCGGAAAGGTATCAGAAGGTCTTCCGTGCAGCGGTAGGGAGACCCTAACCCGGTCACTGGAAGCAGGAAACGTATTTTGAACGCACTTCACATCAGCGGTAACGATCTCACTCTCGAAGCGGTGCGCGAAGTCGCGGACCAAAATCGTCCTGTGCTCCTGTTCGCCAACGCGCGTGAAGGTGTGAATCGGGCGCGCTCCGTGGTCGACGACATCGTCGCCAGCGACAAACTCGCCTATGCGATTACCACGGGAGTCGGCAAGCTCAGCGACGTACGCATCGTCGGCGACCAGATTCGCGAGCTACAGGTCAACCTTGTGCGCTCTCACGCTTTTGGAGTCGGCGATCCGCTTTCCGTTGCAGAGACGCGCGCCATGATGCTTTTGCGCGCCAACTCGCTGGCCAAAGGCTACTCCGGCGTCCGCGCGATCGTCATCGATACGCTGTGCGAGATGCTCAACCGCGGCGTCACTCCGTTCGTGCCATCGCAAGGCAGCGTAGGCGCAAGCGGCGACCTGGCACCGCTGGCGCATCTTGCATTGGCGCTAATCGGCGAAGGCGAATGCGTCGATGCCGCCGGCGCGCGCATTCCGAGCGCCGACGCTCTTAGGCAGGCGCAGGTTAAACCGATCATCCTCGAAGCCAAAGAAAGCATTTCTCTCATCAACGGAACCCAGGGCATGCTGGCTGTGGGCACGCTTGCGTTGCTGGCGGCGGAAACCCTGGTAGATTCCGCCGACGTCCTCGGTGGACTATCCTGCGACGCCTTGAAAGGCACCGACGCTGCTTTCGATGAGCGCATTCACCAGGCCCGCCCCCACAGCGGACAGATCAAGACCGCAGCCAATCTTCGCAAGATCCTCGAAGGCAGCCAGATTCGCGAATCCCACCGCGAATGCGGCCGCGTGCAGGACGCCTATTCCCTGCGCTGCATTCCGCAGGTGCACGGCGCGGTACGCGATACCCTGGCGCATTGCCGCCAAGTGTTCGAAACCGAAACCAACTCCGCGGTGGACAATCCTCTCGTGTTCATCACGAATGCCGACAGTTTCGAAGGCGACGTCATCTCCGGCGGAAACTTTCATGGCGAGCCGCTGGCTTTTGCTTTGGATTTCTTAGCCATTGCCCTCAGCGCTCTCGCCGGGATCAGCGAGCGCAGGATCGAGCGCCTGGTGAATCCCGCGCTCAGCGAAGGATTGCCGCCGTTTCTCGCGCACGGGGCAGGCTTGAATTCCGGTTTCATGATGGCGCAGGTCACAGCGGCTGCATTGGTCAGCGAGAACAAAGTGCTGGCCCATCCCGCGTCCGTGGATTCGATCACCACCTCGGGCAACAAGGAAGACTACGTTTCCATGGGCATGACGGCGGCGAACAAATTGAAGCGCGTGGTCCAGAACACGCGCAACGTGCTGGCAATCGAAGCCATGGCCGTGGCCCAGGCCATCGACTTCCTGGCTCCGCTGAAAACTTCGAAGCGCGGACAGGCCGCGCACGCGGCGATCCGGGCGGTGTGTCCCACCGTCGACAAAGACCGCGTCATGTACAAAGACTTCGCGCGCATTGCGGAGCTGATCGCCAGCGGCAGGGTGGCAGAGGCGCTGCGGTAGCATTCGCCACCTCCTGTAAGCATGATGGGGGATCTTGCTCGTTCCTACTTTCTTTCTCTCCGTATGGATCGAGGCCTTCCTCGTCGATCCCATGCTGAGCATGCCCGAAGGAGATCCCTGCGATTTGACGAGCCGCCGAATTGCTGACCGTCGGCGCCATCTCCCATCTCCTGGCTCCTGATCATTATTAGGGGGAAGGTGAGCGCGGACACCCGAGGGCTGTCTCGACATCCGCAATCCTACGCCGTCTTGGCGGCGCTCCCATCCAATCCCAACTCCCCGGCGATTCCTTGCAGCGCCGCGACACAAAAGGCGATGTGCTCGTCCAAATCCACGCCCAAAACAGCAGCCCCGTTGACGATATCGTCTCGCTTTACCTTGCGCGCGAAGGCTTTGTCCTTCATTCTTTTTCGTACCGACTTCGTGTCCACCTCGGCCAGCGATTTCCCCGGCTTGATCAAGGCCACAGCGGTGATAAATCCCGCGAGCTCGTCGCACGCAAACAGAGTTTTCTCCATGGGGGTATCCCGCGTTACGCCCGTGTATTCCGCATGCGACATAACGGCTCGCCGGATGACCTCTGGCCATCCGCGCTCCTTCAGAATCTCGTTGCCTTTGTAGGGATGATCTTCGAGGCTAGGCCAGCGCTCGTAGTCGAAGTCGTGAATGAGCCCAACAATCCCCCACAAGTTCTCATCTTCTTGGGAGCCGTCGCCAAATTTATGGGAACAAGCGCGCATGCAGGCCTCAACCGCCAGCGCATGCTTGCGCAAACTTTCTGACTGGGTGAACTCAGTTAGTAAACACCATGCGGACTCGCGATCAATCATTGCTTCCCCCGTTTTCTGCGGGATTTCACGGCTTCGTTCCGCTTTGCACCGGTAAACACGAAGGCTTCATACATTTTAACCTTGACTTCCACAGGCCTTGTACAGCAGATTGTCACTGCAGTCGGAACCTCTTCGACCATGTTCTGGTTCCGTTGCGTACAAGTTAAGGAGTAGCCGGCTCTGGCACTCCCACAACCCGATGGCCACGACTCTTGCCCCGGTAGACTCTAGGGAGGTCGTCCGTTGCGATCACTGCCTGTTGGTTCAATTCCGTACGGTCAACAACAACTGCCGACGCTGCCACTCGTCCCTGGACGAGGAGCCCGAACCTGAGCCGGCGGTGATGACGCCGCCGGTATTGATGCCTGTGCCCGGGATGGGCCGTGGACACCTCAACCTGGCCACGTCCATCCGCTCGCTGCGACTGCGCAGCGGCTTGAGCCAGCGCCAACTTGCAGGACGCATGTCCGTGCCGCGGACTTACGTTTCCAAAATTGAAAACGAAAAAGCCACGCCCACGCTGTCGTCTCTGGAGCGGTTGGCGCGAGCCTTGGAGGTAACCGTGCCGGAACTGCTCAGCGGCGGTGAAAAGAACCGTCAGGATGAAATCAGCGAACTGATGAAAGATCAGTTCATCGCGGAGATTCTGCCCTTCGTTTCACAACTGAACGGAATGCAGATGTCGAGCATCTTAACCCAGGTGCGGGACCTGACGGTGCGGCCACGAAGAACCGCGTAAACGCTTCTGTAGGGACAGGCGCCCGCGGCTGTCCGCCGGACGAAGTCCGGCTGTTCTTTCAATGAGTTTATCCGGGCAACCAGCCAACTCAATGCCGGGACCAATCTCTTGGGTCCCGGCTTTTTTCTCTGTCACCCTGAGCGAAGTTGCCGGGCGCATAGCGCGGGGCAACGCAGTCGAAGGGTCCCTATCCTCGCTACGAATGCCCACCCGCCGCGCTGAATCCATCAGGATTCCGTGGACATCTATCCAGCATGTACCTGGAAGAAACTGGAAACGCTTTTTCTGAATTGCCTCCCGCAGCAACGCCAAACCCGACCATTTCGTACGCCGACGCTTCCCTGCTCGACGCCTACTCCCGCGCCGTAACTAGCGCCGTCGAACAAATCAGCCCGTCAGTGGTCAACATCGAAGTTCATCAATCCGCCGGCCGCACTCGCGCCGACGAGCCACGCGAACGCCGCGGTGGAGGCTCGGGGTTCGTATTCGCTCCCGATGGCCTGATTCTCACCAACAGCCACGTCGTCCATAACGCCAGCCGCATCGAAGTCACGCTGTCCGACGGCCGCCGCATGCCGGCAACCTCCATCGGCGACGATCCTGCCAGCGACCTTGCTGTGGTTCGGATAAACAACACCCGTGTAGACGAGCCCGGCCTTACCGCCGCTGCCCTCGGCGATTCCCAGCAGCTTCGCGTAGGACAACTCGCGGTTGCCATCGGCAATCCCTACGGATTTCAGTCCACGGTAACCGCAGGCGTGGTAAGCGCATTAGGCCGTTCGCTGCGTTCCTATTCCGGCCGCCTGATCGATGACGTCATCCAGACCGATGCCGCCCTCAACCCCGGCAACTCCGGGGGCCCGCTGGTGGATTCTGCAGGACGCGTGATTGGAGTGAACACCGCAACCATTCTGCCGGCGCAGGGAATCTGCTTCGCCATCGGGATCAACACTGCGAAGTTCGTGGCCAGCCGCCTGCTCTGCGACGGACGCATCCGCCGTAGTTACATCGGAGTCTCGGCTCAGACCGTGCCGATCCACCGTCGCGTGGTGCGTTTTTATGATTTGCCCAAGGAAACGGGCGTGGTCGTATTGTCGGAGGAAGAGAAGAGTCCGGCACGACTCGCCGGCGTGCGCGAGGGTGATGTGATCATCGCACTGGATGGCCATCCAGTCGCTGGCGTGGACGATCTACACCGCGTCCTGACCGACGTTCGCGTGGGCGTAGGCTGCTCGCTGACCATTCTTCGGCATACTGATAAGTTGGAGTTGAAGATCGTGCCGGAAGAAACGAGATAGCTCGTGGCGCGGGCGCCCTCTGGCAAGTTCAGGGGCCCTCGCCCGTGGATGCCGACGGCAACTCCTAACCCCTACAAGTCGACAACAGATCCAAAGTTGAAGCCTTGGGGTCTTTCGCGGCGGGAGCGAGGCCAGATCGCCCTCATTGCAAGCCCCTTCCCTGCTATGTTAGCTTCGTGATTCGGAAGGGGAAAGCCTTGCAGGCAAGAGTTCCCGCCGGTCTGGATCGCAAGGAGACCGAGATTTACCGGCAGCTCGATCCAGCGCGGCTCCCACGACACATCGCGATCATCATGGACGGCAACGGGCGCTGGGCAAAACGGCGCCACATGCCGCGCGTTGCTGGACACCGCGCCGGCGTTCAAGCGGTTCGTAATACGGTCGAGACCGCCTCTCGCATCGGCATTCCCGCGCTCACGCTCTACGCCTTCTCGGAAGAAAACTGGAAGAAGCGGCCCAAGAGTGAAGTGGATTTTCTGATGCGCCTGTTGAGTCGCTACCTCAAGGCCGAAGTCCCCACGCTCAACAAGAACAATATCCGCCTGGAGTATATCGGCAGACAGCACGAGCTTCCCGACGATGTGCAGGAGCGCATGGCGTGGGCTCAAAAGAGCACTGCTCACAATACGGGCACGGTGCTCACCTTGGCGCTGAACTACAGCGCGCGCAGCGAACTGGTAGACGCGTTCCGCTCGATTGTCAGCGCGGCTACGCAGAATGGCGGCCTCCACCATCTCCGTATCGACGAAGACACCATCGGTAATCATCTTTACACCCGGCACTTGCCTGATCCGGATCTGGTGGTGCGCACCTCTGGGGAGATGCGGCTGAGTAACTTTTTGCTCTGGCAACTGGCCTACGCCGAGATTTACGTCACCTCAACCTTGTGGCCCGATTTCCGTGGCGTGCATCTGCTGGAAGGCATTGCCGAATATCAGAAGCGCGAACGCCGCTACGGCGGATTAAATCACGGCGATTCGCATGCCCATTCCCGGCCGGCAAAAGTTACCAAATAGCCTCCCCGCATGTTGAAACGCATCGCGACCGCGCTGGTCCTGATTCCGATTGTGATGTTCATTGTGCTGCGCGCACCGGTGCCAGTAGTGGCCGTAGTAGCCGCTGCCGTGGCGCTCGTCACAGTCCAGGAATTTCTCAAACTTACCGAATCGTATGGCGTTCACCCCCTGCGCCTGCCCACTTACATCTTTGTCGGATTATTTTTTCTTCTGCTGGCCGCAAGTGCGGCGGGTGAAACTCCCCAACTCTCTGCCGTAAAATTCGTCCTCGGCGTGGGCTTCGCGTGCGCCATGTCTCCCTTCATTTTTCTGACCATCACCATGCGGCGCTCTCCGATGAGCGGCGGGTATCCGGCAGCGGCCGCCTCCGCCTTCGCATTTGCCTATATTGCCCTGCCCCTGGGAATGCTGGTGCAACTCCGCCAGCAGTGGGCCGGCGCGTTTTGGATCCTGTACCTTCTTCTGGTCGTTTGGGCTGGCGACATCCTGGCTTACTTCGTTGGTCGCTCCGTAGGACGGCACCTGATGTCATCCCGCATCAGCCCCAAAAAGACCTGGGAGGGCGCGGCCGCCTCTCTCGCCGCAAGCTTAATGGTTGGCATTCTGCTTTTTAACCACGCACTCCAGATCAGTTCGTTCCTGCTGGGCGTTGGATTGATCGAGCGCCGCGACGGTTTGTTCGGCCTGGAAAAGCCGGAGATGTGGCCCATCATCTTGCTTACTGTCGCTCTGAACATTGCCGCGCAGCTTGGCGATCTGGTCGAGTCTCTCATCAAGCGCGGAGCTGGCGTCAAGGATTCCGGCACGATTCTCCCCGGCCACGGAGGCATGCTCGATCGTATCGATGCCCTGCTTTTTGCCGCGCCCCTGCTGTGGTACTATGCGGCTTGGCGCGGCGTGCAATAAATACTCGTCTTCCGCTTCCCCAGCGGGCGCAGCGAAGCGCGTAAAATAGGATTCCAGTTCGAGAACTTCAGCTCGTAGGATTTATTTCGCAGAATTTGTTCCGCGATTTGTTTAGCATGAGACGCATCTCCATCCTGGGATCGACTGGATCGATCGGCCGCAGCACCTTGAGCGTCGTCGAGTCCTATCCCGAACGATTTCAGATCGTGGCTCTGGCCGCAGGCGCTAATCTCGATGCAGCCTTCGAGCAGGCGCGGCGTTGGCAGCCAAGAATCGTTTCGTTGGCGATTGAACCCGACGCCGATCGGCTGCGCTCCCGTCTCCAGCAAGCCGGAATCAGCGAAATCGAAGTGGTCCACGGTCCAGAGGGCGTGGTGAAGGTCGCGACCCAACCCGAGGCAGACTTCGTGGTCAGCGCCATCGTAGGGGTGGCCGGGCTTGAGGCCACCTATGAAGCGGTAAAGGCGGGAAAAACTGTCGGCGTGGCCAACAAAGAATGTCTGGTGGCCGCGGGCGAACTGATCACTGCCGAAGCTCGAAAACAAGGCAAGCCCCTTCTGCCCATCGACAGCGAGCACAACGCCGTGCACCAGTGCCTGCGCGGCGGCCGGATGGAGGAACTGGAGCGTATCTGGCTCACCGCCTCCGGCGGCCCATTCTTGAACACGCCGCGTTCGGAGTTCAGTTCTATCACGGTGGAACAGGCGCTGAATCATCCCACCTGGAAGATGGGCAAGCGCATCACCATCGATTCCGCGACTTTGATGAACAAAGGGTTCGAGGTCATCGAGGCATGCAGATTGTTTCACCTGCCCCCCTCGAAAGTGGAAGTAATTGTCCATCCCCAGTCGACAATTCATTCCATGGTGGAGTTTGTGGATGGCAGTATACTTGCTCAGTTCTCGGTAACCGATATGCGCCTGCCGATTTTGTATGCTCTCACCTATCCCGAGCGGATTCAGTCGGATATGCGCTTCCCGGTCAGAGACTTGCGTCATCTCGACTTTAGCCCACCAGACATGCGTAAATTTCCCTGTCTCCGTTTAGCCTATGAAGCGGTCGAAGACGGTGGGGCGAAGACGGTCGCGCTTAACGCAGGCGATGAAGTCGCGGTGGCTGCGTTTCTGGAGGGCAGCATCGCATTCGATGAAATTCCCCGGATCATCGAAGGCGCCGTCTCAGCATCTAATTCTGGGAAGTTGGGTTCTATCCAGGAAGTGCTTCAAGCCGACTCTGACGCCCGCCGATATGCCCGAGCGGCTGTCGGTAAGTTGAGCGGAGCAGGGGTTCGAGGATGACGTTCGCGGATAATGTGCGCGGGCAGCTTCTTTCATCTGGCGTCTAGTTTCTGGAATCTAACAGAGTAGGGAGTACGTATCACCTTTATGCCTGATTTTCTGATTTCGCTGATCGCCGTCGTCGTCATCCTCGGGTTCATGATCCTGATCCATGAGTTCGGCCACTACGCCGTGGCCAAGTGGCTGGGGGTCAGGGTCGAGGTGTTCTCCATCGGTTTCGGAAAACGCCTTCTCGGCTTGCGCAAGGGTGACACCGATTACCGCATCAGCGCGATCCCGCTGGGTGGTTACGTCAAAATGAGCGGCGAGAATCCCATGGACGATCGCACCGACGATCCCGGCGAGTTTCTCAATCACCCGCGCTGGCACCGTTTCCTTATCGCCATCGCTGGCCCCGCCATGAATATCCTGCTGGCCGTCTTCCTGCTCACCAGCGTTTACATGGTTCACTACGAATACCCCGTCTTCATGGACAAGCCGGCCGTGATCGATGGAGTGAAGGCCAACTCCGCCGCAGCCCTTGCCGGCCTCCAGCCGGGCGACCGCATCATCAAGATCGACGGCATTACCAATCCCACCTGGGAACAAGTCCAGCCCCGAGTCATGATCAGCCCCAACCAGCCCCTCGCCGTGACCATCCAGCGCGGAGACAACGTCCTGGAGAAAACTATCACTCCCAAGCCAGTCACTTCCTCCGAGGTTGGCTCCGCTGGCTGGTATCCCGCCGAACCCGTCATCGTTGGCCGGCTCGACGATGACATGCCCGCCGTCAAAGCGGGAATACGCGAAGACGACCGAGTCGTAGCCATGGACGGAAAGCCGCTCGGCTCCATCGAGACGATGATCGAGCAGCTGCAGCAAACCAAAGACAAGACTGTCGACCTTACAGTGCTGCGCGGCAACCAAACTCTGAGCTTTCACCTGCAGCCCGTGCTTTCCAAGACGGAAGACCCCAAACAACAGCGCTATCGCTTGGGATTCTTGAACAAAGAAGAGACCACCGTCACCCGGTTGCCCTTTACCCAGGCGCTCACTCTCTCCTTACAGGAAAACAAGAAGTATTCTCTGCTGCTTCTGGAACTGGCCAAGAAGCTGGTGGAAGGAAAGGTCTCTCCTCGCATGGTCTCCGGCCCCATCGGAATCGCGCAGGAAGCCGGCTATGCCGCGCAGCAAAAAGGCTGGACCCCGCTGCTGGCGCTCACGTCGGGCATCAGCCTGAACCTCGGCGTCTTTAACTTGCTTCCCATCCCCATCCTTGACGGAGGCGTAATCTTCTTCCTGCTCATCGAGAGCCTCATGGGCCATGACATCAGCCTGCGTATCAAGGAACGCGTCTATCAGGCAGCCTTCGTCTTCCTGGTGCTGTTCGCCGTGATGGTCATTTACAACGATCTGGTGAAGACGATCCCAGGACTAGCGGAGCGTTTGCAATAGCCCAGGTGGTGTAGCTGGACAAAACTCCGCAAGATAGTTCTTGCAATGATCTGGCATTGGCTCTAATAAAGACGCCAGATGCCGACGATCGTGCAGCCATTGCCTAGGCGCGCTGTGCTCTGCGAAGAAACAGAAGGGCTTAGAATCTCCAGTCCGCCTCAGCGCTCGTGGGCCCTCCTGTTCCCAGCGGTGTGGCTCTCCTCCTGGACATTTTGTGGGGTGCAGGCCGGACGCGGCCGGCTCAGGCATTCAGCCTCTTCCTAGCCATCTGGATGCTCGGCTGGGCTTTCGGGGAACTGTTGGCTGTTTATACGATTCTCTACGTTCTCGGAGGCAGCCGAAGCTGCGGAGTTGATCGCCTGATCCGGCGGCGGTGCAATATTCCGCAGACGTCGGCGCCTCAGGAATCCAGGATCAGATTCTGGCAACAGCAATGACCGAAATCCCCGCTTTCCGCGTGTTAAACTACTAGTTCCCATGGCTACGATCCAACGCAGGAAAACCGTGACCGCCGTCGTCGGGGGCGTGCGCGTCGGCTCGGATGCACCGATTGTGGTGCAATCCATGACCAATACCGACACCGCCGATATCCCCTCAACCGTCCAGCAGTGCGCCGCCTTGGCCCGCGCCGGCTCCGAGCTGGTGCGCGTCACCGTGAACAACGAAGAAGCCGCCGCCGCCGTTCCCCACATCGTCGACCAGCTCGATAAGCAGGGCATCCGCGTCCCCATCATCGGTGACTTCCACTACAACGGCCACGTCCTGCTCACGAAGTATCCAGAATGCGCCCGCGATCTGGGCAAGTACCGCATCAATCCCGGCAACGCCAGCATCGGACGCAGCGGCGACTCGAATTTCCGCACCATGATCGAAGTCGCCGTGAAGTATCAGAAGCCCGTGCGCATCGGCGTGAACTGGGGCTCGCTCGACCAAACTCTGCTGACCCGTATGATGGACGAGAACTCGGCGCTCGCCGATCCCAAAGACGCCCGCGAAGTCACCATGGAAGCCATGGTGGTAAGCGCGCTGAACTCGGCTGCATTGGCGGAAAAATTCGGCCTCCGCCCCGATCAAATTATCCTCAGCGCAAAAGTCAGTGGCGTGCAGGATTTGATCGACGTCTACCGTGCCCTCGCCGCCCGCTGTGACTACCCGCTGCACCTTGGACTCACCGAAGCCGGCATGGGGGCAAAAGGCGTAGTCGCTTCCAGCGTGGCCATGGGCGTCCTGTTGCAAGAAGGCATCGGCGACACCATCCGAGTTTCGCTCACGCCCGCCCCCGGGGGCGACCGCACCGAGGAAGTCCGGGTGGCGCAGCAGATCCTGCAATCGATCGGCATCCGCAGCTTCACCCCGCAAGTCACTGCCTGCCCCGGCTGCGGACGCACCACCAGCACCTTCTTCCAGGAAATGGCCGAGCAAATTCAGACCTACTTGCGCGAGCAATTGCCCACCTGGAAGGGCCGCTACGTAGGCGTCGAAGAAATGAAGCTGGCCGTCATGGGTTGCGTGGTCAATGGCCCCGGCGAGTCGAAGCACGCCAACATCGGCATCTCTCTCCCCGGCACCTTCGAGGAGCCGAAAGCCCCGGTCTATGTAGACGGACGCCTGTTCACCACGCTCAAAGGCGATCGCATCGTCGCGGAATTTATCACCATCCTCGACGAATATGTCGACTCGCACTACGCCGCGAGAGAAGCCCTGAAGGAAGAAGTAGCCGTTCGGACTTAATCTGCACTCAGCTTTTACTTACTGACCGTTGATCAGGAAAATCGGTGCCTGCGGTGGCGGCAACGGCACGGCGTTCCCGGAATCTTTGATCAAACACCCTGTAGGGGCGTGAGTGAAGTTCGCCTGGAATTGTGTGCTCGACGAGCCCGGGAGGACTGTCAGGATTGCCTGGTTGAGATAGGTGTCGTCGGTAAACGCGTTGGTGTTGACGCAACTGCCCTCTGAAAATCCGTTCATGACAACCTGCTGACCCTCAGCAAAAACGTTTGCGGCGTAAAACGTAACCACGTTCGACGTAATCGAGAAATCTGTAACCAATGCCGTATTGCTGCAGGTAGGTCGATTGTTGCAAGCCCCCGGGGCTGCAGGCAAGTCAGTGACGACGGTATCAGGGGGCAAAGGGTTTCCGGGATTGTTGGTATTGGCGCCGGTAGTGTTGATCACGGCAATCGCTCCGGCGTCGCACATGCTCACATAGACGCGGCTGCTGTCTTCCGACGCCACCGTGAAAACCCGAAAGCGCGTGACACCCGGCAAGTACACAGTGGATGGCACCGCAGGGACGGGGCCACAGGCAGCAACGAAGGGCACCGCAGTTTGGCCAGTCGTAAATGAAGTTCCATAAGAAGTCAGCAAACTGAGTGTCGGCGTGCTTGGGTACTTCACCGTCAGACTGTTGGCGTCAAACACGGTAAGGCCAGCGACGACGCAGGGTCCTGCAGCGCCCGTCCCCGCGGGACATGCTGTGGCTGTCTGGTAACTAGCTACATAAAACCGGCTGCCATCTGGCAACGCACTCACCGAAACCGGGAACACCGGGCCGCACCCTGCACATGCCGCTGGAATGGCTAGCGTCGTCAGCAGGCTTGGGGTGTCGTTCGCTCCGCCAGAGGCGGAGAACACATAGACCGTCGAATTCACGGGATTCGTTACATAAATCCGGTTCAGGTTCGGATCGTAGAAAACAAAATTCGCCCCGGCTCCGACCGGAAGATTGCTGGTGACCGTATCCGTAGCCACATCGATCGTCCACAGCTGTCCGTCGCCCTGCGTCAGCACATAAACTTTCTGGCTGTCGCCGCGCGCCACCACCCAAACCGGCGTCACACCCGAAAACCCAGAAACCAATCCACTCAATCCATTCGTAGTATTGTTCGACAGATCGATGGGACTCAAGGTGCTGACCGTGTTATCTCCCTGGTTCGCTACATAAAGCTTATAGGCGTTCGGAGTCTCGGCCAGACTGACCGGGTTTGTTCCCACTGTCACCGTGTTGGTTATCGCATTTGAGGTCGTATTGATCTCGCTTACCGAATTCGTAGCAAAATTCGCCACATAAAGCGCGCTGGACTGAGTAGTATTCAAGAACACGGGTTGCGAACCGACCGGCATATTGATCGTGTTCACCGCACTCAGGCCGCTCGCTTGCGTGGATTGAAACTGTGGAGTGAACCACGAAACGACGTCGATGCCTCCCGGCACGATGCTGCCCGCGCTGGCCACAAAAACCCTGGAATCGCTCGGCAGGATAGCCATGTGAGTAGGATTGCCGCCAAGGTTAGGCTTGGACGGATCGTTCGAGGGCGTCGCCCCGATGACGGTATCTCCCGATACGTCAAGCTCCATTGCCGTCCCCGGGTAACTGGGTGTGTTGGTGCTGATGGCAAAAACATCGTGGAAATTGCTCGGCTGGGGATTCGATTCCACCGGGCATCCGGGAACCCCGCCTGTAGAACAAGGAATCACGACCGGTCGATACACTTGGCCGCATGCCATCCAGACCACAATCAGAAATATCGCGGCCGCCAAGCAGCCCGCCCGTCGAACACTCATCCGCACTCCACCCCGCGCCATTCCAAGAGAACTATGAACATTAAGGTGAGAAGAATTCAACATTCTAACGGCTGAGCCCAATCCGCGCCAGTGCCCCAACACGAGGATCTACCCCGTGATCCCTTGTGAACTCTGTGTTTAAGATTTGGAATTGACCGTCCCGTATCTGGGATGCATCCCGGAACGGCCAAGTTGGATAGATCCAACACAAACCCCAACAGTATCCGACTCTGTTGACGGCGGGAAGCCGGAAGCCGATTCTTCACCGCCCGCGTCGTGACTTGCCTCCAGCCGCAGCCGCCGGAGCCTCGCTCTTGGCCGTCGCTGCCGGCTTCTTCTTGCCTTCCATCTGTGCCAGGCTTTGTTTGAGAGCGGCCATCAAGTCCACCACCGGAGCCAGCTTCTTGGGCTTTTCCACCGCTGCCACTTCCCCGCCCTCGAGCTTTGTCTCAATCAGCTTCTTCAGATTTTCCTGGAAGGTATCTTTGTATTTCTCCGGGTCCCAGTCATCCGCCAGTGCTTCGATCAACTGGTGTGCCACTTTCACTTCCGCTTCCTTCAACTCCACATCGGGCGCACCAAAACCTTCCACCTTGCGGACTTCTTCCGCGTAGTACATGGTATGCAGCATCAATCCGCCTTCATGCGGCCGCAAGAATACCGTGTACTCGCGGTTGTGCATGGTGATCTTGGCGATGGCCACGTACTCGCTCTCTTCCAGAGCCTTGGTCAGCAGCGCGTATGGCCGCCGTCCCGCCTCTTCCGGCATCATGTAATACGATGACTCAAAGTAAACCGGATCCACCTCGCTCGCTTTCACGAACTCCAGAATCTCCATGGTCTTCGCCGTCTGCGGCTCGATCTTCTTGATCTCTTCCGGCTCGATCACGATGTACTCGTCCTTGCGAAATTCGTAGCCCTTCACGATCTCGTTGCGATCCACCACCACGTTTTCCGCTGGACAAATATATTGCTGCTTGACGCGCACCTTATCCGGCCGGTGCAACATGTTGAAAGAGATCCCGCTGCTGCGCGCTCCGGAAAATAAGCGCACCGGCATTGAGATGAGTCCAAAGGTTAAGTGTCCAGACCAGACCGAAGCTGCCATAGTTCCTCTCGCTCATCAGGGGATAAATTCATTCCCGATTTGGACCGCAATCCGCCTAAACTATCAAGAATTGGGAGTTTAGCCCAGAAACAAATCTTGGATGCACAAATCTTCGGGCACGGGGAATCGAAATGCGAAGCCCGAGGGAATGGGTCCAGCCATCCCGAGGCTCTAGGGGTTGTAGTTAACTGAGAGGGTTCTCGATTTTCGCCGGAGCGCGTGACAAAAACCTCAATTACTTGGCAGCCTTCAGGACCTCGGTCATGGCGACGGGAGTGATGATCCGGGTGGATTTGTGCTGTTTGAGCGAGAGCAGCTGTTTATCGCCGGTCACCAGGAATTCGGCCCGACTGGCTTCAGCCAATGCCAAGAGGTAACTATCCTTCGGGTCCGATGCGACAGGGCCGGAGACCTGGTCCCGGCAAAAGAAAGAAAAGTCTCGAACTCCTGCGGCGAGCAGTTCGGCCGCGCCTGCGTGAAGTCGCACCCTAAAAAACGGACGGGCTGGGACCTGGCGGAATTCTTCGATAAGCGCCTCGCAGGCGACGAGAGTGAACCCCTTTCGCTCCCAAGCCTCTAGCAGCGCAGCGGGCGGCCCCAGGGGAGACAGCAGCGCAGACAGCAGGATGTTGGTGTCGAGCATGACGCGCATCAGGGCCGTTGGGCGCGCTTCTTGTAGTGTTCTGCGCGGACATCCTCGACAGCCTCGTCAATCATCTTCTGCAGTTCGTCTGGGGAAACGTCGGCAAAAGCCGCACGCGCTTCGCGGACGGTCTGATGGAAGATGCGCCAGCGGACAGCCTCCTCGATGAATTTCGAGAGGTCACCTTTCTTCATGCCCTGGGAGCCCAGAAAAGTGCGCAAAGCATGATCGGCATCTTTGGACCAGGTAATGGTCAGACGGGTAGTTTGCGGCTCGGACACGGCATTCTTAGTCATATAAGCATATACCAGTCTACATGATTATATGCCGTTGTCAATAAGCGAGGGGACAGGTATAGCCTTACCTTTTATCAGTTTCGCGGAGACCACGATGACCGACCTGCGCTATCCCATCGGCAAGTTCCACTACGAAGGCCCACCCACCGAGGATCAGAGGAAGCAGCTCCTGGACGAAATCGAACAAGCCCCGGCCAAGCTCCGCGCCGCTGTCAAAGGCCTTTCGGACCAGCAACTCAACACACCCTACCGTCCCGATGGCTGGACCGTCCGCCAGCTCACGCATCACGTTCCCGACAGCCATCTCAACGCTTACATCCGTTTCAAACTCGCGCTGACTGAAGAAGAACCGACGATCAAGCCATACGCAGAAGACCGATGGGCACAACTCGCCGACACCACAGCGACCCCCGTGGAAGTTTCACTAACTTTGCTGGATTCCTTACACGCGCGCTGGATCCGCCTCCTGCGCTCATTGAAGCCCGAGGACTGGAAGCGCACATTCCGTCATCCCGAACTAGGCTTGATGCCGCTGGAGAAAAATCTCGCCCTCTACGCCTGGCACGGACGCCACCATGTAGCGCACATCACCGCATTGCGAGAGCGCAGCGGCTGGTAGAAATCAGTTTCAGTTTTCAGTTCCAGTTTCCCATCGTCGCTGCCTGTCCCCGGAAACTGAAACTCTTTCTACGTCATGCCCAACTTCCACAGCAAATAGCTGCTGGCCTCGCGCAGCACCGCGTACAGGCGTTGCAGCACCCCGTGGGGACGCGAATCAGGTCGCGGGGCCACATACACCGGCCCGATGCCCTCATGCTCCAATAACCTTTCAATGCGGAACACATGATAAGCGTCGCTCACGGCTACACAACTGCGCAGTCCGTTGGCCCGCATAATCACAGCCACACGCACCGCAGATTGGGCTGTGTCCGAACCCTGCGTTTCCGCAATCAGATTTCGTTCCGGAATTCCGCGGCGTTCCAGATAATCTCGCCCCACGCCACCTTCGCTAAAGCTTGGATCAGCCGCCGCACCCCCAGTGGTGATGACCACCGGGGCGATTCCTTTTTGGAAAAGGTCGAAGGCATGATCCAGCCTCGCCCGCAATACCGGTGAGGGATGCCCCGAGTATTCCGCCGCCCCAAACACCACAATGGCGTCCGCCGGATGATCCTCCTGCAGCCCGCCCTCGTGCACAACGCGCACCGCGGTCAGCGCTAGAAACGCCGCCAGTGCGAGCACGCCCAACACTTCCAGCCGCAGCAAGCAGCGGCCAGTCGCGCGTCGGGCAGCAGGTTCGTCGCTCATCCTTTGGCAAAAAACGTGGAAATTTCGTCAGCCGGAATCGCGCCTTCGCGCATAATCCGCCAGCGCGCCCCTTGATCGGTCAGATCGACAATGGTCGATGGAATATCTCGCGGCGAAATTCCTCCATCCACAATAATGCTGATCCTCCCATGCAGCTGCTGGTGCACTTGTTCGGCGCTGGTACACTCCGCTGCCCCGCTCAGGTTCGCCGACGTAGCCGTGATCGGAATCGCCGCCGCCGTCACCACCGCCAGCGGAATCTTGGCATTCGGCACGCGCAGCGCCACGTTGCCGGTGTTCGCCGTCACCTTCAGCGGCAGCCGCGATCCCGCTTTCACAATGATGGTCAGCGGTCCCGGCCAGTATTTCCGCGCCAACGCATAAAACTCCTCCGGCAGGGCCTTCGCCAGTTCTTCCGCCTGATCCACGCTCTCAATGAGCAGAGACAATGGTTTATGCCGCGAGCGCGTCTTGATGTCATACACGCGATCCACCGCGCGCAGGTTGAACGGATCAGCCGCCAGCCCGTAAAACGTATCCGTCGGCATGCCCAGCACTTCGCCGGCGCGAATCTGGTCGGCGGCGTACTTTACCAGCGAACTCTCAGGTGTCTCACTATTGATTTTTACGATTTCGGCGCGCACGGCGTTCCCTTCCTGCCCTGCTTCTTGTTGGAGTCTTTGCCAGTGAAACTTATCATAATACGGCAAAGCGCCGCGACGTGGGTGACTGGCGTATCATGCACTCACCATCTCACTCGTGAAAGCCGCTTCAGAACCCGGTCCCAGCGCGCAGCAACGGCTCCGCCGCATCGAGGGACGCCACAACCCCCTGGTCAAGCAGTTGCGCCTGGCCTTCTCCCGCGCCGAACTCACCGAAACCGGGGACTGCGCCATCGAAGGCCTGCGCATCCTAGAAGAAGCGATTCGCAGCGGCCTCCGTTTCAGCGCCGTCTTCTTTCGTGACTCCTCCCGGGATCGCGCCGCGCGCCTGTTGCCGCAAATTGGAGCTCAAGTCGAAACCCTTCTCCTTCCCGACAAATTATTCGACAGCCTCGTCCCCAGCGAATCCCCGCAAGGCGTGGCCGCTCTCGTTCGCCTGAAAACTTTTTCGCTCGAGGACGTTAGCGAACGCCTGCAGTTGGGTCCAATCATTGTCCTCGCAGGCCTTCAGGATCCCGGCAACCTCGGCACCATCCTCCGTTCTTCCGAAGCCTTCGGCAGCGCCGGCATCGTCCTCGGCGAAGGCACGGTCAGCCCGTTTAATTCGAAGGTCGTTCGCGCTTCCGCTGGCTCGGTCTTTCGTCTCCCCATCATTCATCATCACGGAAAATCCACGACAGCAAAGCTCGAAGAGATCTCCGAAATGCTGCGGGCCCAAGACGTGCGCCTGCTCGCAACCTCCTCGCACAAAGGCACCCCGCTCGATCAAGCAGATCTAAAAAGGCCCGCCGCGATTTTTTTCGGCAACGAAGGCTCTGGCCTGCCCCGCGACTTGATGGCCAAAATGGATGAATCCGTCGCCATCCCTCACGCCCCACAAGTAGAATCTCTTAACGCAGCCATCGCCGCCAGCATCGTGCTGTACGAAGCCGCGCGGCAAAGAAGGTAAATTGCTCACCACGGAGTCCGGCGGAGGATCCACACAATTGCATAAACTCCGTTGTTGATCAGATTTACCGGCGCAGAGCTCTTTAGCGTTCTGTTTTCTCCGTGTCTCTGTGCCTCTGTGGTGAAATGGATTTTCTATGGGACTTTTCCAATCCATCCCGCACCCCGCCGCCGACCGCACCCGGCCGCTGGCAGATCGCATGCGCCCGCGCACGCTCGAAGAGTACGCCGGCCAGGAACACCTGCTCGGCCCCGGCAAGCCCCTGCACACCCAGATCGAGCGCGACGATTCCGGATCGCTCATCTTCTGGGGACCACCCGGCACCGGAAAAACCACGCTAGCGAAAATTATCGCGAGCATGACCAAAGCGGAGTTCATCGAATTCTCCGCCGTCCTCGCCGGAATTAAAGAAATCAAGCAAGTCATGGCCGACGCCGAACGCGCCCGCCAGTACGGCACCCGCACCATCGTCTTCATCGATGAGATTCACCGCTTCAACAAAGCTCAACAGGACGCCTTTCTGCCTCACGTGGAAAAAGGAAATATCCGTCTCATAGGCGCCACCACGGAGAATCCGTCCTTCGAGATTAATGCCGCGTTGCTCTCGCGCACACGGGTCTATGTATTGCAACCCCTCACCGAGGATCAAATCGTGCAACTGCTAAGACGCGCCCTCAGGGATGAAGAACGCGGCCTCGGCACCATGAAGTTGCACGCCTCCGACGACGTCCTGAAGAAAATTGCCAGCTACACCAGTGGCGACGCTCGCAGCGCCTACAACGTCCTCGAAGTCGCAGCCGGTCTCGCGCAGCAGTCTGGAACTCAGTCCGCGGAAATCACCGACGACATCATTCGCGATGCCCTTCAGAAGCGCACCTTGCTCTATGACAAAGCCGGCGAAGAGCACTACAACCTGATTTCCGCACTGCACAAATCCGTGCGCAACAGCGATCCCGACGCCGCTCTCTACTGGCTCGGCCGCATGATCGAAGCGGGCGAAGATCCACTCTACATCGCCCGCCGCGTCGTCCGCATGGCGGTCGAGGACATCGGTCTCGCTGATCCTAACGCACTTTCCCTCTGCATGGCCGCGCGCGATGCCGTCGATTTCATCGGCATGCCCGAAGGCAATCTCGCACTCGCGCAAGCTGTCGTGTATCTCTCCGTCGCACCCAAGTCAAACGCCCTCTACACCGCTTACCGCGATGTCCAGCAAGATATCGAGCAAACCCCCGCCGAACCTGTTCCTCTGCATCTACGCAACGCGCCCACCAGCCTCATGAAGGGTCTGGGCTACGGCAAGGATTATCAATACGCCCACGACGTCGAGGGCAAAGTCGCTGACATGCAATGTTTGCCAAAAAATCTGCGCGATCGAACTTACTACCACCCGACGAATGAAGGCATCGAGAGGCGCATCCGTGACCGCATGGAAGAGATCAAGCGTCTGCGCCTGCAAGGAATTCCATCCAATCGGCCTCGCCGAAACCCCGAGTCTTAGCCACAACCTCGAGCATCCAATTTCTAGCGTGATTCTTTAGGGGTTCGAACCATGGCCACCAGTCCTGCGAATATCTTCGACGATTTTTCCTCGGCTCGCCCGCTCGTCGACACTCAAGTCGAAAGCCTGCAAAAACTGCAGAAGGCCGCGCAAAAGATCAGCTCGATTCTCGACCTCGATCAGCTCATCGACAACATCGTGAATGACGTAGCGCATTCCTTCGGTTTGCTGGAGACCGCCGTCTATCTTCATGACGAAGCTAGCGGCGAAATGGTGATGGGCGGCGTCTACGGCTGTTCGATTCACAGCAAGGGCTTTCGTCTCAAGATCGGCAAGGAAGGCATGGTCGGCTACGTCGCCTCTACCGGCCAGATGCGCTACGCCCCGGATGTGCAGAAGGACGAATATTACGTTGCCTGCGAACCGTCCACTCATTCGGAAGTGGCGATTCCCCTTCGCGTCGGCGAGCGCCTGGTAGGAGTATTCACCGCGTCTCACCCCGATCTGGACGCTTTTCCCCGTCAGCAACTTCGACTTCTTCAGGCCTTATGCGATCACGTTGCCGTTGCTATCGATAACGCGCACCGCTTCCGGTCAGAGCGCGCCGAGCGCGAAGCCATGAGTCGCGAAGCGGAGGAGGCTCGCGCCATTCAGCAAGCTCTTCTGCCCAAGTCTTCTCCTTACGTGCCGGGCTTTGCCATTTCCGGCCTCAGCATTTCCGCCCGTGCCGTCGGCGGAGATTGGTACGATTTCATTCCGTTTCCCGATGGCCGCTGGGGCTTGGTTCTAGCCGATGTTTCGGGAAAAGGCACCGCGGCCGCTCTGCTCATGTCGGCTACGCGGGGGATGCTGCGGTCATTGGCCGAAGCTTGTTGCTCTCCGGCCGAGGTACTCGACAAACTAAATGGCCTGCTGGTGGAAGACTTCCCCGCAGGAAGATTTGTCACTCTCGTCTACGCCGTTTTAGATCCCCTAGCCCGCAGCGTCATATTCGCCAGTGCTGGGCACCTGCAGCCGCTGTTAGTGGACGACAACGGACCTCGCTTCCTGGACACCGAGCGCGGCCTTCCCCTGGGCTTGAGTTGTGGCGACTATTCCGAAAGCACGGTGGATCTATCGCCGGGTTCGCGCCTCGTCTTTTACAGCGACGGCATCAGCGAGGCATCGAATAGAGACGAGGAAGAATACGGATTGGACCGGCTCGCGCAACACGTTTCCGGCGCGGGTGCTTCCGCCATCAGCGTTCTGGATGATGTCCGCGCATTCGCCAACGGCGTAGCACTCCGCGATGACGCTAGCGTGGTATTTGTTCGGAGCAGCTCTTAGAAGCTTCCGACCACTCGTCGCAGTCGACCACTTTCGAAACCGCCAGCAGTGGGTGGAGAGCGGTGCTTTCAGCAGCCTGCCCTGAGCGAAGTCGAAGTCGAAGGGGACAACGTAAAGGCGTTAAGACCTGTCCGGCGAGCGCCGCCATTCTCCTGTTTGGGGGCGTTATGAGATGTTCGCCTCACCGGAAGCGCGCCCGATGCTCTTTCAGAATGCATCGATCCATCACGACAAAGATTCCAGCCTGACGCGCCTTTTCCGCGGCCTTCTCGTGAACCACATCTTCCTGCATCCAGATTGCCGGCACTTTCAGCTGAAGCGCTTGCTCCACGACTTCTTCCACGAACTCCGGCCGCCGGAAAATATTCACGATATCAATCTCCTGCGGCACATCCAGCAATGAAGCATACGCCTTCTCGCCCAAACTAGACTCAATCTGCGGATTCACCGGAATGATGCGGTATCCGTGGCCCTGCATGTAGGCCGACACAGCATGACTGGGACGCAACGGATCGTCGGAAAGACCCACCACTGCTATTGCCTTTGCGCGCTTCAATAATTCAGCGATAGGGTCCATTCCAGGAAGAGTAGCAGTTGTGATCCTGAGCAAGCATTCTTGGCCCGGCGAAAGCCTGCCCTGAGCGAAGTCGGAAGTCGAAGGAGATCTGGGCGAGTCGCGCGAATCCACGAAGCCTGTCCTGAGAGAGCCCCAGCGACCAAAGGGCGCGGTTGGCTCGCTTCCCTACTTCTTGTTCGCCGCATCCAATTTCTGCTTATACATTTTGAGCGCCAGCTTGCGCACCGTTTCAGAAATTTCTTTGTTCGTGGAGATATTCTTCAAATCCACCACCAGCAAATGTTTCATCAGACCGAGTCCTAGATCGAGCGGCGTTCGCGGGTTCGACACCAGATTCCGCACCACGATGTAATTCTTCATGAAGCGCCGCTTCAGCGGAATCTGCCGCAGCACCGCTTCCAAAACATTTTTCTGTAGGGCAAATTTTTCCACTTCCCCGTCGGTAAGTTTAGGGGCCTCGAGCACCGCCAGCGCCACCACTTTTGTCCCGTCGCGAATCAGAATCGAGCGCTCTTCCTTGTTGCCCTTAAGCGCCAGTTGGATGCGGCCCTTCACATCGAGCCCGTTGATCTTTTGCATCGTATTCTCGCGCTTCACCGCCACCGGAGCGCGAGGCACCGCGCGCGCCGCCGGCTTAGCCGCCGCCGCTGAGGCCTTTCCGGGGGGGGGCGAAACTTTCTCCGCGTCTCTGCCAACGTCCTGCACCGTCGACACCGGAAAATAATCAGCTCCCAGCAAATCCATAATCCCGCCAATCGGCTGGAAAGGCTTGCCCTCTTCTGCAACAATTTCCGTCGCGTGCTCAGCCAGATACGCAGAAATATGCTCTTCGGAAACGTCTCCTTCTTCCTCGGTCGACGACTTCGCCCCTCCGCTCGGGGCCGCGGCGGCTGCGGCAGCCACTTCTGAAACCGCCTCCGTAACTGCCGGAGGCTCACCACTTTTCTCCCCGCCCAACAACGCTGCAACCGTAGCGGCTTCATTCGTCTTCAAGTAAGGATTCGATCTCAGCGATTCTAAAATGCCCACCGCCGCCCGCACGCGCGCACTCTGCAAGATGGCAGAGATATTCTCTGCGGGCGCAGAGATCGCAAGCTTGGCCAACGCGTTCTCGGGTACTGATGGATTTTCCAACAGCGCCGGCAACAACTTCGGACGCAGATTGTCAGAAGAGACAAGATAGTCAAGCACCTCCCGCGCCGTCTTCGGGTCGGCCGCCGCGGCCAGCGAAGCTTTCTCGTCCCACCCCGCCAGCGTCATCCGCGCAAGATCACCAAACACTCTGTTGTGCTTGGCAAGATAAACCAGAATCTCAAGATTTTCATCCGGCGGCACCGACAGCGCGCCCCGCGCCGCAAACTGCATCATGTTCGACGGCAACTTCGACGCCCGAATTTGATCGATCATGCGTCCCATCATTTAGCCTTCGAACGACGAACGGGCTTCCCCTTTGCCCTCGCCTCAAGTTCCCGCACCGCGAGTTCAAACTCGCGAACTAACCGGTTTGGTTTGCCTCGCTGAAATTCTTTCAGCAATGCCCGATAGTACCAAAGCGTTCCCTCCCGCCTACCGTTGAAACGTTCCCAAATGGATTCTCCAACCTCCCGGTAATCGGAAAGAATGGAGCGCACGTTGTTCAGTTTGTCTGCGGCAGAAACCAGCCTGGTGTCAGCGTCTGCACTCTTCAGGTGCCGGAGATAATTTTCTTTCCGCTCGCGCCACGGCGGCTTCGGAAAGGTATCGGAGTCCGTGCACCCATCCACAATCTTCGCCACCCGTGTTCCAAATCTTCGTTTCACTTCTCGCAGCATCGCCGCGCCGCCGCAGTCCTCCACCACATCGTGCAGCAGCGCAGCAATTGATATGTCTTCGTCGCCGCCAAATTCCAGCGCCAAAGAAGCGACTCCCATCAAGTGCGCGATGTATGGCGTCGTCGAAGCCTTGCGTACCTGCCCCGCGTGTTTTTCCACTGCAAAAAGAAACGCCTTCAGAAACCGTGGACCAAGCTTAACCGCGTTTCCCCGTTTGCCACCCACTATTTCTCCTGCTTCTCGCCTCGCCGAGCCAGCAAATACGCTCGGATGAACGGCTGCAAATCGCCATCCAGTACACGATCCACGTCGCCCACTTCTGTCTTCGTGCGGTGATCCTTGATCATGCGATAAGGCTGCAGCACATACGAACGAATCTGCGATCCGAAATCGTTGTCAAGTTTCGAATCCTCAATCTTCTTTGTAGCCGCCCGCTTCTTCTCCACCTCAAATTCATAAAGCTTCGACCGCAACATGCTCATGGCCCGCTCGCGATTTTTATGCTGGGACCGTTCGTTCTGGCAACTCGCCACCAGTCCCGTCGCAATGTGCGTGATCCGCACCGCCGAATCGGTGGTGTTGACGTGCTGCCCGCCCTTGCCGCTTGAACGGTAAGTATCTGTGCGAATATCCTCTGGCTTGATCACCACCTCGATACTGTCATCAATTTCGGGCGAGACAAACACGCTGGCAAACGACGTATGCCGCCGCTTGGCCTGATCGAACGGCGAAATCCTCACCAACCGGTGCACGCCGATTTCGCTGGTCAGCAACCCAAATGCATACTCTCCATTCACCGCGAACGTCGCCGATTTCAGCCCCGCTTCCTCGCCGGGCTGATAGTCGTATAAAACCGTCTCGAATCCCTGCCGCTCCGCCCATCGTAAATACATACGCAGCAGCATGTCGGCCCAATCCTGCGACTCCGTCCCGCCCGCGCCTGGATGAATGGTCACAATCGCATTCAGCGCGTCGTTCTCGCCCGAAAGCAGAGTCTCGGTCTCCAGCTTGTCGACCAGTTCGCACAGGGAATCAATTTCGCGGCGCAACTCGGCATCCACATTCTCGCCTTCCTTCGCCAAATCGAAGTAGGCGGCGATGTCATCGCCGCGCCGCGCCAGGTCGGCATCCGTGGCCAGCAAATGTTCCAGCCGTTTTTTCTTCCGCATCACTTGCTGCGAGCGTTGCGGATTCGACCACAAATTGGGTTCGGCAGACTGCTTTTCGATTTCGCTTAGTTGCGGACGGAGTTTGTCCGCGTCAAAGATACTCCCGGAGCTCGCGCACCTTCTTATTCAGTGCTCCGTAGTCCTGCTCGAACTCTTGATTCATGAGGATACTTGCACTTTCCCGTCTGCTTTCACACGACGTCCGAAGCGCGTGAGCAGCGCTCCCGCTGAAATTATCGCACACAGCCACGCGAACCAATCCCCGTGCCGGGTGTAAAACGTGGTTACCGAAGTGAGCGCATACGGCGCCACCAGCGCCCCTCGCTCCTTCCGCGGCAACCGCGCCACCGTCCTTCCATAAGGATCGATCGATGCCGTGACGCCGGTATCGGTCGCGCTCAAAATCCACCGGTCGTTTTCAATCGCTCGCATCCGCGTCTGATTCAAATGCTGCGCGTAAGCCCCGCTATCCCCGTACCAACCGTCGTTCGATAGATTCACGAACACCTGCGCCCCTTGATTTGCAAACTGCCGCACCTCGTCCGGAAACACCGACTCGTAACAAATAAAAATCCCCAGCGGCATGCTTCCCGCATTGAGCGGCGCTCTCGACGTTCCCGCCTCGAACTCTCCCACTTCTTTGGTCAGACCACCGGCAAAGGAAAACAGCCAAGGGAACGGCAAATATTCTCCAAACGGCACCAGATGCACTTTGTCATACCGCCCCGTCCAATCGCCCGTCGGACTCACCAGCACCGCCGAGTTGTACACCTCAGGTGATGGGCTCCGCTGCGCCGCTGGCGTGCTCCCAATTGCGCCCGTCACTACCCAGCTACGAGTCTCGCGAGCCATCTCCGTCAGTGGTTCGCGAAATAGCGGATCGCTCGTGAAAAACGGCGCCGGCGATTCCGGCCACACGATCAAATCCACCTTGCCATGCTCGGATTCAGTCGCATTGGACGCGGACGAACTCGAAGCCGCCGCCTTCACGCTAAGTTCGGTCAGTTCATGCAGCGTGCGCTCGAACCTCTCGCGCGTCCAGTTCTCATCCACGGGAATATTTTCCTGCACCAGCAATGCCGCGCGATCTCCCGCCAGCGCCGGAGCATCCACCAGTCTTCCCGCTTGCAACACCGCCGCCGCCAGCAACGCCGCCAGCAACAACGTGCTTCGCTTTTTTCTCGGCACCAAAAACCCCGCGGCTACCGCAACGTTCACCAGCATGATCTCAAAGGAGATCCCGTACACACCCGTCCAGATCGTAATCCGGCTCAGGGAAATGTTATCCACTTGCGCCGTGCCCAGCAGATCCCAGGGAAATCCCGTCACCCGCGTGCGCGCCAACTCCACCGCGACCCACAGAAACGGCACCGCAATCAGCGCGCGCCGGTTGTCGCGCCACGGTCCCGTCGCCAATGCCACTAGCAAACCAAATAGCCCGTGATAAAGGCCGAGATAAAGGCAGAAGAGAAACAGCGCCAGCGCAGCCGCCGCCACGCTAAGCCCGCCATGTTCGTGCATCGTGTCATAAATCCAGTAACACGTCCCCGCGTACCAGAGAATGCCAGAAGCATAGGCCAGCAGAAACGCCTGTCCCGGCGTGGCAGGGCGAAGATGAACGGAGCCGTCAACCTCCAACACCCCGGCCGGCCGCGCACGGAGCAAAGCCACAATCAACGGCGCAAACGCCACCCACGACAAAACATAAAGCCCGGGCAGGGGGAAAATAACGACCTGCAACAGCAACGACAGACCTACCAACAACCATGCGCTGTAATGAATTTGTCTCACCGGCAAGAATAACAAAAGAGTTTTGTCGTTCCGAGCAGACTATGGAGCGGACCACAAAGCGGACGATAAAACGATCTTGTCATTCCGAACCGAGCTGAAAGCTCGGTGAGGAATCTGCTTTCCCGGCCCCGGCCCCGGCCACGACCCCCCGCACAAACTCCACAATCTCCGCCGTCACATAAGGCGGAGGCGAAATCCGAAATAGCGGTCGTTCTACCACCGGCTTCAAAGACACGCCTTGCCACGCGGCTGCAACATTCGAGCGCTCATGCAGAATCACTGCGCCCGCCCGATCCAGAAACTCCTGCGCCGACTTCTTGAAATCTTCCGTCCCCGGATCGAGCACCGTCACATACAAATCCGGACGCATAAACTTCAACACGCTGTTCGATTCCACAATCACATTGCCCGACGACTCAATCCGTCGCCGCAGCGTCGGCATAGCCTCGGCCAGCCGCCCTTGCTCCGTGCGCACCCAAATCGCCCGCGTCGCGCCGGCCAAGAGAAAGCGCGAAGTGTCCGATTCGCCTCGACGATCTTTCTCCTCAGAAATTGCCCACGCATGATCCGCCGTCGCGCAATCGCACGCCTCTCCATTCGCCGAGCAAATACCATGCCCGTACTGCGTAATCTTCACCGCCGTCCAGTCGTACTCGCGCAGTACGGCAATCAGACCCGCAACCACGCTGGTCTTCCCCACGCTTCGTGAGTGCCCGCCAATCACGACGATCGCCATAAATGCCGGCTCCGGCACCCGCTTTCCGGTGGCTACCAAATAGTCGGAGGCCAGAAGCCGGAGGCCGCTCCTATTTCTTCTCTCTCTTCGACAACCGCGCCAGCGCCGCCAGTTGTTTCAAATACTGCCGCACCGGCTGCGCCGGAGTTCCCCAAAATGCGACGCCCTTGCCCCGCAAAACTTTATTCGGCAACACACCGCCCTGTCCGCCCAGCATGACTCCTTCTTCAATGCGCGCATGTTCGCCAATCCCCACCTGCCCGCCCAGCACAACGTCATTCTCAATCACAATACTTCCGGAAAGCCCGGACTGCGCCGCAATCACCACATTCTCCCCCAGGCGGCAATTGTGGCCAATGTGCACCAGGTTATCGATCTTCGTCCCCCGCCCGATCCGCGTCTCGTCCAGCGCCCCGCGGTCGATCGTCGTGTTTGCCCCAATCTCCACATCGTCTTCAATCACCAGCCTGCCCACCTGCGGAAATTTCTCATACCGTCCGCTCTTCGCATCGCGCACGTATCCAAACCCATCGCTACCCAGGACCGCGCCCGCATGCACCATCACCCGATCGCCCAAAGTCGTGCCCGGATAAATCGTCACATTGGGACAAATCTCGCATTCACCCCCAATTTTCACCCCGCGCCCAATCACGCACCCCGCAGCGATCCGCGTGCCCGCACCAATCTCCGCGCCCTCGGCAATCACGCCGCGCTCTTCTACCACCGCGCCCAGCCCCAGGCGAACGGTAGAATGCACTACTGCACTCGCGTCCACTCCGGCTTCCTCATCTCGTTTTTTGTCCTGCAGAAATTTCGCCGCGCGCGCAAACACCAGCTTCGGATGACGGCAAATGAGCAACGGTTTCCCCGACGCTCCCACAGCAAACTGCCCGGCGATCACCGCACCCGCCTTCGACTGCATCGCCCGCACAAGACATTTTTCCTCTTCCACGAACACGAGATCGCTCGCCGAAGCGGACGCCATACTCGCCACCCCGCTCACCTGCACGCTCCCATCCCCGTGCACCCCGACCTCGAGAGCTTCAGCAATCTCTTGCAACGACCGTTTCATCGCTCTCACTCTATCTCAGAGCACAGATTGTAAGGAAGTACGCAGACTCGTGGCGCGACGTGGAGCCAGAATCCCGCATCCAAGAAAATAGATCTCGCCTTAGGAGATTCTTGTGTGGGGACAGCCGCCCTCGGCTGTACGGTCGAGCGAAGCTCGACGGTCTGTTGGTTAGCCGGTAAACTACGGACGACGTTCGCAGAAGACTTAGTCGAAAAAGTGTATGCTTCCGCCAAGCACCAACCAATCGCGTTGCCTTCTCCTCCCAGTCGCCGCGCTCGCCCTCGCGGCCCTCACCCTCGCCTTCCCGGCTCACTCCCCGGCACAGGAACTCGCCCGCCGGCTCATCCTCAAAGACGGCTCTTATCAACCCATTATTAAGTATGAAGTCAAAGGCGACCGGGTGCGCTACTACAGCGCCGAACGCGAAGAATGGGAGGAACTCCCGACCTCACTCGTGGATTGGCCGGCCACCGAAAAGTTCGAGAAGGAGCGCGTCTCCGCCCCCGCCATTCCCGAAGCCGCCCTCATTGATAAGGAATCCGCCGCTGACCGCGAAGCTGGAGAGCTCAATCAACCGCGAGTCGCTCCCGGCCTGCACCTGCCGGAACTTTCCGGCATGTTTCTGCTCGACAATTTCAAAGGCCAGCCGCAACTGGTCGAGGTGCTGCAGAACGAGGGCGAGGTCGATCGCAGCAAAGGTAGTGTCTTGCGTGGAGCGCTGAACCCCGCCGGCGGCGCCAAGGCTACCATAGAACTCGATGGCGAACACGCCGCGGTCTGCGCCCACGTTGCGGTGCCCTCGATCTACATCAAGAACGACGACGAATCTCCAGCCGGACCACCACCCGGCGAAACCGACTCTGCTCAACCGTCCAACCCTAGCCTTGATGCTCCTCGCTCCCACCCGCAGAGTCCCGAGCAGCCCGAGCAAGCCACCGCTCCGTTTGAGCGCTATCGCATTGTGCGTCTGAAGGTAAAAAGTGGCAAACGCATCGTCGGCGACCTCAAACGCACCACTACCGGCAAAACCAGTCCAGATCAAAATTCGGTCAAGACCACCATCGACCGCATCGCCGGACGCTGGCTCAAACTAACCCCCACCGAAGACCTCGCCCCTGGCGAATACGCCATTGTCGCGATGCACGGATCCGAAGCCATGAACCTCTACCTCTGGCCCTTTAGCGTCAACCCTAACGCTCCCGCTAATGCCAATCCCTGGATGCCAGACGTAAAAGATAAGGCTGCCGACCTGCAAAAGTCGAAATGAATTTTGTAATTGGCCAACCGGCAAGTCGACCATTCAAGGACTGGAACGAACGGCAGTTAAATTTTCAATCACCAAATGACCCGATGACTCGATCACCCGATTTACTTCATCACTCCCCGCTGCGCAATCCCAATATTGTCCCGGGTCGTGTTCTTCACCAGATACATCATCTCGTCGGCCTGCCGGATGATGTCATGCGCGTCGCGCGCATCGTGCGGATAAGTAGCCAGTCCAATCGAAGCCCGTACATTCAGATTCAGCCCTTCGTCGCGGCAAAACATGCTGGCCCGCAGCGCATCCCGCAACCTCTTTGCCACCACCAAGGCCTGATCTTTCCCGGTCTGGGGCAGCAACACTACGAATTCATCTCCGCCATATCGAAACGCAAAATCAATCAAGCGCAGCTGCGCCTTCACCAGATACCCAATCTCCGCCAGCAGCTTGCTGCCAATCAGATGTCCGTGGGTGTCGTTGACCGACTTGAAGTGATCCAGATCGATAAACAGCACGCTGAACTCGTATCCAAACCGCGACGACCGGTAAACTTCCGTCTCCAGCGTCTTGTAAAGATGCCGCGCATTGTAAAGCCCGGTGCAGTCGTCGGTGATCGTCAGTTCCTGAATCTTCTCCACCCAGCGTGCATTCTCAATCGCAATCGCCGCGTAGTCGCACAGCGCCTGCAGAAAGAAAACTTCTTGCTCGTTGAACTGTGCCCGGTCCACATTCACCAGTTGGATCACGCCCAGCACCCGCAGTCTCGACTTCAGCGGTACGGCAATAATCGACCGCGTCTCCCATTGCGTGGCTTCGTCAACCCGCCTCGCAAACCGCGGGTCTCCCTCCACATCGTTCAAAATCACCTGCTCGCCGTGCTTGGCGACCCATCCAGCAATTCCCTCGCCCACTTTCAGCCGGACATTCTTCAGCGCTTCCGCCTTATCGCCTACCGCAATCGCGAAATACAGCTCATCCTTCTGCTCGTCCACCATCAGCAATGACCACGTATCCGGACGGAAGTATTCCGCCATTTTCTCCATGATGGTTTGCAGAATTGAATCGAGGTCCAGCGACGATGTCAGCGCCTTGGCCACATCGTGGAAAATATTGAGCTCCTGGCTCTGGCGGGTTAGCTGTGTGCCGACGGCCTCGGACATGCGGGCTTCCTTCATCTCCCGTGTGGCGCGGGCGCTTGAGCCCGCGAGCCTTCTACCTGACCCTTGGTCTTCGAATCCCTGGTCTTCAGAATCGTGATCTTCGAATCGTCACCCCAGTTTCGAATCGACGATTCGTGGCATGGACGAGTGACAGTTCAAAAAATTATAGATTCCCGTCCCCACCGCGGCAATGAACGTTGGTAACCAGAACCCTTAATGCCAATGGGCTCCTGGCGGTAGTGGCTGCCCGATCCCGTTTGACCCCTCGACCACTCCTTGGCGTACTCTAATAATGTATGGTTACCGCCCCCCGACACTTCCTCGCTCTCGCCCTTGCCTTCGCTCTGCTGGTTTTCGCACTTTCAAGTTCGCTCGCCCAAACCACCCATCCTGCAGACGCGAAAGTGGACCCGAAAACCGTCACCGAAGTCGACGCCGGCCTGGGCGCTTGCACCGCCGATTTCATCATTACCGACGAAGACGGCAAGCCAGTGTACGCCGCCAACATTCGCGTCCACATCGCTTACGGATTCATGAACCTGCACAAGTTCGACCTTGAGGTCGGAACCAATGCCGAGGGTAAGGCCCGTTTCCTCGGGCTCCCCGAAAATCCCAAGCAAGGACTCTTCTTCCGTGCCTCCGAATCCGAGCGCCAAGGCACTGCCTTCGACAACCCATCCAAGACCTGCAAAGCTCAATTCACCGTCGTCCTGCGGACGAAACCTCAGGAATAACGGCTCGCTCGGGACCGCCCAAAGGTCGCAACAATAGAGGACTTTAGACTCCTCCCCAACCTTAACTCTGGCGTCCACGCCCGCCTTCGCCTATGATAATGGCCGTCTCGATGCGGGCTTTCACCGTTGCTCCGCCCGCCGGAGTCCGCTGTGGGTGCATTCGGAGAAAAACTTCGCAGACAGCGCGAGCTGCGTGGCCTCTCGCTCGAGGCCATCTCGACTACCACCAAGATCGGCACTCGCATGCTCCGTGCCATCGAGGACGAGCATTTCGACCAACTCCCCGGCGGTGTCTTCAACAAAGGTTTTGTCCGCGCCTACGCCCGCCAGGTTGGTCTTGACGAGGACGAAGCCGTCACTGACTATCTGACTGCCCTCCGCGAAAGCCAGATTCAGTCTCAGACTCTGCTCCCCAACTTCCGCAATGGCAAGTCGACGATCGAAGCCGATCCTCGCAACCCCGAGCGTGACAACCATCCTCGCGGAAACGATCTCCAAGGTCGCCAGGCCGTCAGCACTCTGCCCAAGGACGCCCTCGATGAGAATGACCCGCCCGCAGATCCGCCTACTGCAGACCGCCGCATCAGCAACCGTCGTAAAGAAACGCGCCGCCGGGATGACCGTGAAGTACATGCTCATGAAGTCCCTTCTGAGGAAGTTCGTCCCGGCGAAGTTGCCTCCAGTGAACCCATTCCCAATGACGATCACGACGATGAAGTCCTCAGCCACGTGGCCTCCTCGTTACCGCTTTCTTTCCTGAATCTCAGTTCCGAGCCATCGTCATCGCAACTTCCGGCGCAGGAGCAAATCGAAGCGGCAGCGCCCGTGCTTGCCGAGCCTCCTCCTCAGCGTATTCCCTGGGAAAAGCTGGCCGTCCCTTTTGTGGTGATGGCGCTGGTCCTCGCCTCCTGGACCCTGCACCGCCGCAGTCAGTCTGCAGCGGCATCGCAGCCGCAGCCAACGCTCTCGAGTGTCTCCACCAGGCCCGTTCTCGCCCTCGCCGCCGCCACCGAACGCGCCGTGTCTGCCAATCCCGTTCCGCTCGCGCACCCGGCCGCAACGGCGTCAGCCCTAGCCCCAGTCGCAACTCCAGCTCAGCCCGCTTCCACTCCAACTGAGGCAGATGAGAATCTCCCAGTCGCCAAGCCTCATTCTCGCCTTGTCACCACCCAAGCGCCGCCAACTTTCACGGTGCTCATCCGCGCCACTCAAACATCCTGGGTTTCGATCATCGCCGACGGCGCGCCGGTCGCCAAAGAAACTCTCATCGCGCCCGCCCATACGGCCGTTCGTGCCACCCATGAGATCATCGTTCAAGCCGCCAACTCCGCGGGCATCAGCTTCCTGTTTAACAACAAAGAAATTCCACCCAGTGGCGGTCCCGGAGAAATGCGCACCTACACCTTCGATTCCACTGGAATGCGAGGTTCCGCTACGTTGCCCACGTCGAACGCTTCCCGTTGAGCCCGCCGCGCCAATCTAGTCCCCCGAGTCGTCGAGAGAGACTTAGACGGAGACTCCCCGGAACTGGGAGTGGATGGCCAAGCGCACCGCCCCGACTTATGGTCTGCTCCAGTCGTATGTCTTAGAAAGCTCTGATAGGCCGACGCCCCCTCCAAAGTCTGCCGATGATCTTTCTGACAGCGCTGATTCCCAATCGCTGTTTGTGGATTTCCGTGAGGCCGGGTTGCGAAAGGCCAAGATGATCAACATTCTCCTCGTCGATGAAGCTTTGCGCCTCGCGACGCGAGCAAATCACCGACCTGATTTTGCTCGACCTGTTGTTACCCAAAACCAGCGGGCGCGACGTTCTCAGAGCGCTGAAGCAGGATTCCGTAACCAAGACCATCCCGGTGGTTGTGATGAGAGGAATGTACCCAAGAAATGCAGCCCGGCTGGGGCCTGACGGCGCGGTTGGCTTCCTGGAAAATCTGACCGCGAACTGGATAAGGGAGGCGCAAAACTACTGACTGCCCTTCAGGGGATCCTCAAGAATCTTCCTTGCGGAAAAGCGCGAACCACAACCGCCTAAATTCGGAGCCAGCTGGGCTCTGGGCTAGTAAGAATGTCCCGCCTCTTTCCCGTTAAGAGGGCGTATTGGAGGGTCTAACACCGCGCTCGCCCACTTCCGTAACTTCACGGGTTACCTTTGTGAACACAAACACCTAAGGGCGGGAACTTGGAATGGGCACGCGGAGTCTATGCCTGTTGAGCGTTTACCAATCGGCTGGCCGAAGATTTTTCGGTTCAGGATAGGTGGAAAATCCCTATAATCAGAGGACGCCTTCATTATGGCGGGAGCAACCACCTTGGGAGATTTGGCAAGCGCGATCGGAATTCGCGATGAAGAGGCGGCCATTGTCGCCGACCTCAAAGCCGGTTCGGAAACGGCTTATGCCTGGCTGATTGGCGAATTTCAGCGTCCTGTTTATGGGCTCGTTTATCGCATGGTAAGCGACCCTTCCGATGCCGCCGATACCACGCAGGACGTATTCCTGAAGGTTTTTCGTGGCATGAAGCATTTTCACGGCGAATCCAGCCTGAAGACGTGGATTTACCGCATCGCCTTGCACGAGGCTGCGAACCGCAAACGTTGGTGGTTCCGGCACAAGGCGCATGAGACTTCCATTGAGCCGGCGGAATCGGAAGGCATGGCAAACACGGATGAAGCCATGCTCACGGCTCTCACCGATCACCACGAGTCGCCCTTCGACAACGTGGTGCAGCGCGAATTGCGGCAGCGGGTGGATGCGGAATTACGCCGGGTCGCGGAACCTTATCGCACCACGCTGATTCTGCGCGACCTGGAAGAAATGTCGTATGAAGAGATCGCGGAGATTTTGCAGATCTCTCTGGGAACAGTGAAATCGAGATTGACGCGCGGACGGCAGGCCTTGAAAAAGCGGCTGGCGCCGTATGTCCGCGAGGTAGGGGATGAACTGGGGCTCACCCTGCCTGAGGAACGAGAAGAGGACGCCGCCGATTCGCGGCGACGGGTTGCTGGAGGGGGTAGAAGGGTCGAGGTGACGCCATGAAGTACATGGCTATGAAGTCCGGATCCATGACGTCCGGATCAACGAATTCAGGGTTGACGAACTCAATGTTGAGTTGCGACAAGGCGACCGAACTGTTCTCGCCCTATCTCGATGGTGCCGTTACCGGCACTGAGATGCGCGCTCTGCGCGAACATCTTGAGGCCTGCCCCGCCTGCTCGCGCGAATACACTTTGCTGCGCAAGACGCAGCAATTGCTCACCAGCAGCGGTCGTCCCGAGGTTCCCTCTGATCTGGGCCTGAAGTTGCGCCTCGCTATTTCGCGGGAAGCCGCCCAGACTCGCCGCGCTCGCTTTGAAGGATTGCGCGTGCGCCTGGAAAACAGCTTGGAAGCATTTATGGTGCCGGCGACTGCGGGACTGGCCTGCGCCATCCTCATCTTTGGCCTGGTTGCCGCTATCCTCGCGATCCCAGGACAGTTGCAGGCAAATAACGAAGATGTCCCGCTGGTCTTGAACACTGGTCCAGAACTCCAGCAGAGTTCCTTCGGTACCATGAGTTCCATCAACGCAGAGTCGCTCGTTATCGAAGCTTACGTCGACTCGCGCGGTCGGGTTGAAGATTACAAGATTCTCTCCGATCCTGGCGCCTCTCAGGAACTTTTGCCGCAAGTGAAACGGATGCTCATCTTCACCACGTTCCGTCCCGCTATGTCGATGGGACATCCCATCTCATCGCGCGCCGTGCTGTCGTTTTCAAGAATCAGCGTCCACGGATAAAAGTTGCCTCCTAGCCTGAGTCTCTGCCACTCAAACTTGAGGGCGCGCTCGGAAAACCTTTCCCGACATCGGGTTCCCGCTGTATAGCTAACTTTTGGCCGACGCGGCAGTTTGAATCCATCGGCGTCCGCTACGGTGAATTTTTCGCCTATGAAGGGAGAATCGTGGTTCGTATTTTCTTGGTCGATGACAACGCCATGATGCGCTCCCACCTTCGCGCCCTGCTCGAAAAGCAGCAGGAATGGGTGGTCGGGGGTGAGGCTGAAGATGGACGCCGCGCACTGGAAAAGTGGAATGAAAATGCCCCCCACCTTACCGTCATGGATTTCGTTATGCCTGAAATGGACGGCCTGGAAGCCTCCCGGCAGTTATCCGAGCAGCATCCGGGCGCACCTATTCTGATGGTCACCATCGATCCCTCGAAGCAACTTGAACAAGAGGCCAGGAAAGCCGGGGTTAAGGCCTGGTCGCCAAGGCCGACCTTCCCGCAATTTTCGCTGCGGCCCAGGCGCTGATCAATGGTGAGACTTACTTTCAGATGTTCCCGCCACCGCCTAGTCGCTGCGCAGAAGTATTCGTCCGAAGAAGCTCTTTGGGAGATCCCACAAACTGATTTGGAGGGTCGTAAGGACCTGCTATCGCCACTGAACGCCAGTATCGTTCCATCCAGCGTGCATATTCTTCTATTGAATTCATCACAAAGCAGTTAACGTAAAACCCATTGCGCGCTCGCAAAGCCTCTGGTAGCCTCTTGAAGGAATACTTTTTTGGTCATTCTTTTGTATCACCGTCGCGACCGCGCGCCTAGCCTGCCCTAAGCGAGCGAAGCTCGCCGAAGGGCCCGCGGCTCTCGCCACAAGTTAAGTCCGAAGCAGCTATCTAAGGAGAACAAAATCTTGGCCGCAACAAAGAACCCTATTCTATTTACGTCCGAATCCGTAACCGAAGGCCATCCCGATAAGATCGCCGACCAGATTTCCGATGCCATCCTCGACGCCTGCCTTACCGAAGATTCCGCCAGCCGCGTCGCCTGCGAAACTCTCACCGCGACCGGCCTCGTCGTGATCGCCGGAGAAATCACCACCAAAGCTTACGTCGACTTTCAACAAGTGGTTCGTGGCACCGTGCAAAGCATCGGCTACGACAATGCCCTCCACGGCTTCGACTGCAACACCTGCGCCGTCATCTCCAGCATCAACAAACAATCCGGCGATATCGCCATGGGCGTCGATACCGGTGGCGCCGGCGACCAGGGAATGATGTTTGGGTATGCGTGCAATGAGAACGAGGAGTTGATGCCGACTCCGATTTCACTGGCGCACAAGTTGACCATGCGATTGGCGCAGGTGCGGAAGAGTGGGACGTTGCCATTTCTTCGTCCGGATGGAAAATCGCAGGTGACGGTTGAGTACGATGCGAAGGGGAAAGTGCGGCGCGTCGACGCCGTGGTTATTTCCACGCAGCATGCGGAGACCGTGACCAACGATGAACTGCGCGCTGGAATTTTGAAGCATGTGATCCAGGCGGTAGTTCCGGCGCAACTGCTCGATGAAGACACGAAGTACCACATCAATCCCACGGGACGGTTTGTGATTGGCGGGCCGATGGGAGACACCGGACTGACGGGCCGGAAAATCATTGTGGACACCTACGGCGGCATGGGCCGACATGGTGGAGGCGCGTTCAGCGGGAAGGATCCGACGAAAGTGGACCGATCGGCGGCTTATATGGCGCGGTACATCGCCAAAAATATTGTAGCTGGGAAACTGGCGGACCGGTGCGAAGTGCAGCTCGCTTACGCCATTGGCGTGGCCGATCCGGTGAGTGTGCGAGTGGATATGTTTGGGACGGAGAAAGTGGATCCCGAGATTATTCCGGATCTGATTCGTGCGCATTTCAAGCTGACTCCGCGCGGGATTATCGAGTCATTGGATTTGCGTCGTCCGATTTATAAAAAGACGGCGGCGTACGGGCATTTTGGCCGTAATGATCCGGACTTCACTTGGGAAAAAACCGACAAGGCGGCGAAGTTGGCCAGCGAGGCAGGTGTGCGGGAGCCGGCTGGTGCGCGCAAATAGGTTGCCCTTCAGGGGCTAAAACCCTCAAATCACCGTAGGCATTGATTCGCAGCGCTGGAAGCGTTGCGCCACCCAAAATCGTTAGGCTAACCAAAAGTGTTAGGCTAACCAAAAGCATTGGGCTAACCAAAGTGCAACCGGGAAGGTAGGCCGAAAGGCTTACTCACTTAAGAGTATTTGGGCATGCCGAACTTGGTTCCGGATCGTGTATTCTGACACTGAACCGGGGCAATCAACGTTACTCTCCCAACGAATACGGACGCAACCAACATCAATTTCTCAGTATGAAGGCGCCACAGGAGGCGTATGTCAACAGCGGCACAGATTAATTACGACGTGAAAAGTTTGGAGCTGGCGGAACTGGGCAAGAAGCGCATTGAGTGGGCGAACCAGGCGATGAAGGTGCTGCAGATCATCCGCAAAGAATTCATCAAGAACCAGCCCCTGAAGGGGATTCGAATCTCGGCTTGCCTGCACGTGACGGCGGAGACGGCGAACCTGGCGATTTGTTTGCGCGATGGAGGAGCGGACGTGGTGCTGTGCGCGTCGAATCCGCTCTCGACCCAGGACGATGTTTCGGCGAGCCTGGTGCGCGATCAGGGCATTCCGGTTTACGCGATCAAGGGCGAGGACAATGACACGTACTACAACCACATCCTGGCCGCGATCGATCACAAGCCGCACATCACGATGGACGACGGCGCGGACCTGGTGACGATTCTGCATACCAAGCGCACGGACAATCTGGACGGCGTGCTCGGCGGGACGGAAGAGACCACGACGGGCGTGATCCGGCTACGGGCAATGGCGAAGGAAGGCGTGCTGAAGTTTCCTATCGTCGCGGTGAATGATGCCGATACCAAGCATCTGTTCGACAACCGTTACGGCACCGGGCAGTCGACGATCGACGGAATTATTCGGGCGACGAACTTCTTGCTGGCGGGATCGAAATTTGTGGTGGCCGGCTACGGCTGGTGCGGGCGCGGACTGGCAAGCCGCGCGCGCGGCGCCGGGGCGGAAGTGATCGTCACGGAAGTCGATCCAACGAAGGCGCTGGAGGCGGTGATGGACGGCTTCCGTGTGATGTCGATGACGGAAGCGGCGAAGCTGGGCGACGTGTTCTGCACGGTCACGGGCAACAAGAGCGTGCTGACCAAGGAGCATTTCGACTTGATGAAAGATAGCGCGATCATTTCGAATTCCGGACACTTCAACGTGGAGATCGACATTCCGGCGCTCGAGAAGATGTCATCGTCGAAGCGGACGACGCGGACGTTTGTCGACGAGTACTCGTTGAAAGACGGGCGCAAGATCAATCTGCTGGGCGAAGGACGGCTGATCAATCTGGCCGCGGCAGAGGGCCATCCCGCGTCGGTGATGGACATGAGCTTTGCCGATCAGGCGCTCTCGGTCGAGTACATGGTAAAGAATTACAAGTCGCTGGAGAAAAAGGTCTACAAGGTCCCCGACGAACTCGACAAGCGCGTGGCGAAGTTGAAGCTGGAATCGATGGGGATCAAGATCGATCGGCTGACGCCCGACCAGGAAGAGTATTTGGCGGGGTGGAGCGAGGGCACGTAGTTCTCAGTTTCTTCGTTTTCAGTTGGCCGGCGGCGCAAGCCGCCCCGGTAGCTTCCTTTGGCATCAACAACCATCCTGCGCATACGCGCACTCCGCTCTAAAAGCCGCCCGCAAACGCGCGAATGACGCCGATTATCTGAGCGACCACGAGCGTTTGTGGTGACCTTGCTCGGCGCAATTAAAGTTTTGCATATCTATCACTTACGAGTCTCTTTATGCAAAGGCGAGCCTGTATCGCCCTTTGTACCGGCGAGCGGATATGGCGGAGTCCCGAGGGAGCGCGCACTCGGGAGACCTTAAGAGGGGGGAGCCACGAACTACGATCTTATCCCGGCCAAGGCCCGCAAAGCACGCGGCCGAGATCAAGCGTGAACCGCTGCGGGATCAAATTTGCAAACGAGATCTACGACAGAAACGGATTCAGTACGGTTCCTCAGAACAATCGGGCTCATCCTGACGCTTTTGGAACAGCTCGCGGCAAAGGGCAAGAATGTGTCCCGCGTTTACTCCGAGCTTTGGTTCCGTACCACCGATTGCAAAGCTGATTGAGATCGACGACGAAGCTGATGTGGCATACGCGTCCGGCTTAACGTCCGCGCTGGTGGGCGGATGGTGCGGGTGCAAGTGAAGTCGACGATCTTCCAGGAGGAGACGGGATATCGTGCGCGCTGAAAGAGAGCAAGGGGCCGTACAAGAAGAATAAGTTTGATTTTGTGGCGGCGTATGTGATTCCGGAGGATGTGTGTTTCATCCTGCCGGAGAAGAAAGTGCGGGGGTTATGAGCGTGGGGCTGTATCCGAAGCTGGAGAGTTCGAAATATCACGAGTACAACGAAGCCTGGCATCTGCTGCGTGGAGAAGCGCCGGGCTTAGTGGCGCGGATTGCGGCTTGCGCGGAAGAATACATTCCGGCGAGGTGAAGCTGTGCCGTTGCAAGGTGCCGCCTATCCCAGCGGCTGAAGCCGGGTTCGTATCGAGGACTTCACGCGGCGCTGAAGCGCCGCTGGTCCACGGTTTGTCGTCGTTTGCGATTCTGTCGGCGGTTTTTTGGACGGCTCTCGGAGTACAGGTTCCACTGTATTGTCGGCATCGATCGCCGGGAATAAGCTTCTAGTCGAACTTCGCGGGGCAGATCGGGCCCCAAAGGCGGTCATGGGTTAGTGTCCGGAGACGGACGTTTGGACCCTCACGACCGCCTTTTGTTTTGCGTTGAGCCGAACCCGACTGCCGGTTGCTCTGGCGGTGTTTCCTCATCCTGTAGTTTGGCTTGCGGGTTCCCGTTTGACCCTACCGGGGCGAAGTCCTTACACTTGAAAGTGTTCTCCGCCTAGGCAGCGCGTATTTCCTTCGGAGGGTTTCCTGAGTTTGCGATTTCGACTTGCAAGGTTCGTGGCCTGCATCGGGCTGCTGGGGTCATTATGCGCGGGGCAGGACGCGACTCCGCAGAGTCAGCCTTCGCAGAATCAAGCTCCGCCGGACCAGTCGTCTTCGCGGGACCAAACGCAGGACCAATCTGCACAGAGCCCGCCTCCGCAGAATCAGGAGGTAAAGAAGCCAACTGCACCGAAGCCGACTGCGCCGAACCCGTATTTGCAGGAGCGGTCTCCGATTTCGCTGGATTCGAGCGAGACGCTTTTTTCCGTGCTGACCGCGCTTAACTCCTGTGGGTACGACCAGGACTTGACCATCTCGGATGCGACGCGGAGCAACGTGCGGGCCGAAGTGCAGCGGGTTTTGGCGGAATCGGAGGAAGCCGAGGCGGCGCGGACGGCGCTGTGCGACTTCTATTTGACTCATACGGAGGAGAGAAACACGAATCACAGCTTGTCACCTTATATCTCACTGGCACTGTACATGGATGGGCCTCCGCATTTTGTGCCGCGGATGAAGGAAGAAGAGTTGCCGCCGGATGCAGCGGGTGTGGCGGCGTTCGGGACCTTCCTGGAACGCTTCTATGAAAAGGCGGGGCTGCACACGATTTGGGAGCGGCACCGTAGGGACTACACGGCGGCCATGAACCGTTATCACGAGCCGCTGGCCAAGATGGTGTTTGATACCGAGATCTATTTGAAGCAGCCATCGTCGCAGTATTTGGGGCGGAGGTTCACGATTTATCTGGATTTCATGGGTTCGCCGAATGAGACGGATGCGCGGAACTATGGAGCGGATTATTACGTGATTGTGTTTCCGGCGCCGAACACTCCTTCGGGAGCTACGCCAAAAGCGGCGCTGAAGATGGACCAGATTCGGCATACGTTTCTGCACTATGAACTGGATCCGCTAGCGGACAAGCACTTCACGGCGATCAAGCAGCTGGAGCCGCTGCTGCAATCGGTGAAGCGGGCGCCGCTGGAAGAGAGCTTTAAGACGGACATTTCGCTACTGGTAACGGAATGCCTGGTGCGCGCGATCGAGATCCGAACCACCGGAACCAAGCAGGCGGCGGATGAGGCGCTTCGCGCTCAGGCGGTAGATGACGCGGTGAAACAGGGCTACGTTCTGACGCGGACCTTCTACGACGAAGTGGCGGCGTTTGAAAAGGATCCGGCGGGCATTCGCAATGCGTACGCCGATCTTCTCAGAAGTGTTGATGTAAAGAAGGAAGAAAAAGCGGCGGCAGAAGTTCAGTTTGCGAGCAAGACGTCGCCGGAACTGGTGCAACTGTCGCGTCCGGAGGAGCGGCGGATGCTGCTGTCGGCAGAAAAACGGCTGGCGGCGGGCGATCCCAAGGGAGCGCAGGAACTGGCGCAACAGGCGCTGGATAAGAAGATTGGAGACCAGGGACGGGCGCTCTTCATTCTGGCGGAAATAGCCGTAGCCAATAAGAACCGGGACGGAGCGCAGGATAATTTTCAGAAGGCGATCGAAGCGACGAAGGATCCCAAGGTGGTGGGATGGTCGCATGTGTATTTGGGGCGGATTCTGGATATGAAAGAGGAGCGCGGGGCAGCGGTGCAGCAGTATCAGGCGGCATTGAACTCGGCCGGGCAGTTGCCCGAAGTCAAGGCCGCTGCAGAACGAGGGCTGGCGGAGCCGTATGAGCCTCCCGCCAAGCCGCAGTAGCATCAGAATCACATCCTGAGGGTGGACTCGGCAGTTACAATGCGAGGGTTGCTAGAATCAGGAACGGATTGCAGCTTTTGAGTCTGAAAGAAGGACGACGGTTCCAAGGAGAAGGCATGAAACGAACAGCAATCATCACAGTTATTGCAGTGCTGGGAATCTCGACGTGGAGTTTTGGTCAGAGTAAGCCCGCTACTTCGAGCACAACCTCAGGGCAAACGGCAGGGCAAACGGCAGGGCAAACGGCAGGGCAAACGGCAGGGCAAACGGCAGGACAAACCGCGGCGCCGGCGGGAAAGCGGCCACCGCAAGCCAAGACGCAACCGGAGTTTGACGCATATAAGGCAGCGGCGGTGATCACCGATCCTGCTGCGCAGGAAAAAGCGGCGGACGATTTCGCGACGAAGTTTCCGGACAGCGAGTTGCGGGCTCTGCTCTACAAGCAGGTAATGCACGGCTATCAGGCAGTCAACAATGCCGACAAGATGCTGGCCCTGTCGCGAAAGGTGTTGACATTCGATCCGGACGATCCGGAAGCACTGCTGGGCGTGGCGCAGGTGCTGGCGGAGCGCACGCGCGACACCGACCTGGATAAGGATCAGCGGTTGGCGGAAGCGAGAAAAGATGCCGAGCGCGCGCTGGTCACGATCGATACGGACATCCCGACGGCGGGGCAAACGCAGGACAAAATCGATGCCTACAAGGGCTTTCTAAAATCCGAGGCTTACGCGATTTTGGGGACGCTGGATTTCAATGCAAAAGCCTGGGTGGCGGCAGAACAGAATTTGAAGAAGTCGATCGATGCATTTCCGCAGCAGCCGGATCCGATCGCAATATTCCGTCTGTCGGTGGCGCTGGATATGCAGAACAAGTATCCGGACGCACTGAAGTATGCAGATCAGGCGGTGGATTTGACGAAGGCAGGGACAGGGGCTGGCGATGCCGCCCGCAAGGAGAAGGATCGTCTGGTGCAGTTGATAGGAGGCATCAGCGAACCGCCCGCGAAATAACGCGGGGAGCGTTAAAAATCTCGGTCGCTTCACGCGTTGCGGACATCCGGTGGAAACATAAACCCTCAGGGGCTAAAGCCGACGCTTGTTGTTGGCTCTGACCGACGCCCTTCGGCTTCGCTCAGGGCAGGCCTGCTTCGATTTCGTTCAAGGGCAGGCTGGTGAAGGCGTGCCCTTGCCAGGTCAGTGGGGCAAGAGATCTCGAAGTAATTTCATCATGAAAGAACGAGAGATTACCGCGCTGGAAACGGCGTTAGGCTACCATTTCCGTCGCCGTGGCGTGATCGAGCAGGCGATTACTCACAGCTCGCAGGCGCGCGAGCAGGAATCGCAGCAGGCAGGCGATCATAAATATAGCGTCAACGATAACGAGCAGTTGGAGTTTCTGGGCGATGCGATTCTGGCGCTGGTTACCAGCGAAGCGTTGTTTCAGCGCTTTCCGCAGTTTCGCGAGGGCGAACTCTCCAAGTTGCGCGCCCATGTTGTGAGTGAGCGGCATCTGATCCGGGTGGCCCAACAACTTGAGCTAGGACACTATCTCCGGCTGGGGAAAGGCGAAGAGAAGAGTGGAGGGCGGAGCAAGACGGCTCTGTTGGTCGACGCGCTGGAAGCCATCCTGGCGGCAATCTATCTGGATGGCGGAATGGATCCGGCCCGAGAATTTATTTTGCGGGAGATTCTGTCGCCCGAATTGGAGCAGATGGAACGCGAAGGCGGCGCTCTGCCGATGACCGATTTTAAGTCGGCCCTGCAGGAGACTCTGCAAGGATTAGGCATGGCCCAGCCTTCTTATGTGCTGGTAGAAGAGGCGGGACCGGAACACAGAAAGACGTTCACCGTGGAAGTCCGTCTGGACGGGAAAAAGAGTGAGGGCCGGGCGGAATTTGTGGGACGCGCGCAGGGTTCCACGAAAAAGGCGGCCGAGCAGGACGCGGCGCGGCAGTTGCTATCTCACCTGGCATCGCGGCCGCAAGCTGCGGGGAACAGGTCAGAGCGAACATCACGCTCTCCGGATAGGTAGAGTGGTGGGGCAAGCGGAGTAAATGAATTCTTCAGACGAACATTCTTTGGATGATCGTCTTTCAGACGATCAGGTTCCCAATGAGCGCATCCCAGAGCAGCATTTCGCAGAAGCTCGCAGAACTGCGGGGACGATGGGCGGTGGGGTGACCGGAGCGGTGCAGTCGCTGCTGGGAACAGTGGTGATCGCAGTATTCGTGATCACGTTTATTGTGCAGGCGTTTCAGATTCCATCTCCATCGATGGAGAATACGCTGCTGGTGGGCGATTACCTGCTGGTCAACAAGCTGTGCTACGGAGGAGGCGGGCTGGGAGACTATGTGATGCCCTACCGCCGGATCCGAAGGGGAGACGTTGTGGTGTTTCATTATCCGGTGAATCCGGCGCAGCATTTTGTGAAGCGCGTGATTGGAATACCGGGCGACCGAGTGCGGCTGATCAACAAGCAGGTATTTGTGAACGGGGTAGCGTTGAAAGAACCTTACGCAAACTTCACACGGTCCGCGAACGACCTGTTCCGGGATAGTTTTCCGCGGCTGGATGTGGCGCCGGGGGAGACGCCGGAGTGGTGGATACAGCTGCGCAAACTGGTTGACGATGGACAACTGATTGTTCCCCAGGGACATTACTTTGTGATGGGAGACAATCGGGACGATAGCTACGACAGCCGTTACTGGGGGTTCGTGCCCCAAGCGAACGTTATCGGCCGGCCGCTGCTGATTTACTGGTCTGTACAAGAGGGAGATGGCGACGTTACGGCGCCGAGTTCGGTGGTTGCCAAAATGGCGCACTTTGCTTATGCCGTGACGCACATTTTTCAGATCACGCGCTGGAACCGGACTCTGCGTCTGGTGAATTAAACTTTTCGCGGCTAAGATTGGCCGTGCAGCCTTGACTTCAGACAGGACGGATCGATCACTTTGGCAAAAAAAGATATCCCGTTAAAGAACGACGTGGAAGAAAAGCCGCGCGAAACTACGGTAGAGTTTCTTTCTTCGCTGGCCGCAGTGCTGGTGACGGGGCTTTTCATTATCACATTTGTGGTGCAGGCCTTTGAGATCCCGTCCAGCTCGATGGAGAACACGCTGTTGATCGGGGATCACGTGTTCGTGAACCGCATTCAGTTTGCCCCGAAGACTTCGTGGGTAGGCCCTCTGCTTCCCTACCGGCAGGTGCGCCGGGGTGACATCGTAGTATTTCTCGCGCCGTGCGAGCCAGGATTGTATGTGGTTAAGCGGATCATCGGTGTGCCGGGCGACCGTATTCACCTGCGCGATGGAGTTGTGTACCGGAATGGCGAAGCGTTGGAAGAACCTTACGCGATTCACACGCAGGATCCGGCGACGTATCCGAACCCCTACCGCGACAATTTTCCCGCGGTGCCGCCGTCGGACAGCGCTAATGTCTATCCTTGCTGGGAGCCGGAATTGCCGATGCACATTCAGGGCGACGATCTGGTAGTGCCGCCGGGTCGTTACTTCGGCATGGGCGACAATCGCGACGTGAGCCTGGACAGCCGCTACTGGGGATTCATTCCGCAGGAAAATATCATTGGGCGGCCGATGTTCATCTACTGGTCGTTTGAGACGCCAGCGGACCAGTATCGCAAGACGGACATGGGAGATCGCATCGGTTTCCTGGCGCACGTAGTGTTGCACTTCTTTGATGAGACGCGATGGCGGCGAACGTTGCGAGTGGTGCGGTGAAGTCCTTACCTTCGAAGCGGCGGGTGGCGGCCGTTTCTGTAGTCATTCTACTGGTCTTGTTCCTGGTGCGGCCGGGCGTTTCGCGGCTGAAGACGCGCATTGCGAATTCCATTAGCCGAGCGGTGGAGCGACCCGTGGAGATCGGGTCTGTCCAGCTTCGGCTCTTGCCGCGGCCGGGATTCGATCTTGAAAATCTGGTCATCCACGAAGACCCGGCATTTGGTGCGGAGCCGATGCTGCGCGCGCCGGAGGTTACAGCGCTGGTGCGGCTGACATCGTTGGTGCGCGGAAGGCTGGATATTTCGCGTTTGGAGCTGACTGAACCCAGCTTGAATTTGGTGCGAAGAGAGGACGGACGCTGGAACTGGGAGGCTCTCCTGGAACGTACAGAGCGCTCGCCACTGGCGCCTACGGCAAAATCGAAGCGGGAATTGCGGCCGGGGTTTCCCTATATTGAGGCGAGTTCGGGGCGCATCAATTTCAAGACGGGCGCGGAAAAAAAACCATACGCTTTGCTGAATGCTGATTTTGCGTTGTGGCAGGAATCAGAAAATGAGTGGGGCGTCCGGTTGAAGGCGGAGCCGGTGCGCATCGATATGAGTTTGACCGACGCGGGCTTGTTGCGGATGAACGGAACATGGCAGCGGGCAGGCAGTCTGGGGGAAACGCCGTTGCAGTTCAGCTTGGAGTGGCAGCACGCACAACTGGGGCAGTTGAGCAAGCTGGTATCAGGTAACGACAAAGGCTGGCGAGGCGACCTTCGGGTGGAGGCCACATTGAGCGGAACTCCGGCAGCAATGCAGGTCGCGGCGGACGCATCGATCCGGGACTTCCACCGCTACGACATCCCGACCATCGGGGGGCTGACGCTCGCGGCGCACTGCGATGGCAAGTACAGTTCGGCGGGCGAATTGGTGCACGAAATTCTCTGCAGCGGGCCTGTGGGCAATGGCATGGTGACGCTGCACGGTAACGCGGGCGGACCAAGAATGAGCAAACTGGACTTGTCGCTGAACGTGGAGGACGTCCCTGTGAATGCGGTGGCGCAACTGGCTCGACGCGCCAAAAAAAATCTGCCGACAGATCTTATGGCGACGGGTAGTGTGCAAGGAAATTTCGGGGTGAAAGAGGATGAGGCCTCCGGGCTGGGACCGGAGTTTCACGGCCGTGGTGAGATCAGCAATCTTCGCTTGCAGTCGGCGAGCACGAATGTGGAATTGGCCGCAGAGAGTGTACCGTTTGGACTGCATTCGGATGGCAGTACTTTCATGAATTCAACGAGCGGCAAAGCCTTCCGTCGGGTGCACGCAGAGATTTTGCCGGCAAGCAACGAACTGCACATCGAGTTCGGACCCTTTCCGGTGGCGCTGGGACGGCCTGTGCCCGCGCAGGCACGAGGTTGGATCGGGCGATCAGGTTACGCCATGGTGGTGCGCGGAGATGGCGAAGTGTCGCACATGTTGCGAATGGCGACTCTGCTCGGACTACAGGCGGTGAAGGCAGGCGCAGAAGGTGCCGCTCAGATGGATCTGCAGATTGCCGGATCGTGGGCGGGAAACGCTCCGGGAAGTCCTTCGAGTTTCCTTTTGCCGAAAATTACCGGAACGGTGCAACTGCATAGCGTGCGTGCGACGGCGCGGGGGCTGAATGGACCGATTGAGATATCCTCGGCGGAACTAAAGCTTCTGCCGGATGAAGCGCAGGTGGAAAACCTAAGTGCGCGGGCCGCCGATGCGCACTGGACGGGGTCTTTGGCGCTGCCGCGCGGATGCGGGGTGCCGGGGGCGTGCCTTGTCCACTTCAATTTGAATACCGACCAGGTTGCAATGGGGGGTCTGTACGAGTGGCTGGGTCCGCATGTGAAGCAGCGCCGATGGTACCAGATGCTGAGTACGGCCGAATCCGCGACGCCAACGTTTTTGCAAAACTTGCGCGCATCGGGGACCGTGAATGCGGGGCACTTGCGAATTCACAATGTGCTTGCGGAGCGGGTTTCCGCGGCAATTGAACTGGAACATGGAAAGGTGAAGGTTTCCGATCTTCGCGCTGATTTACTGGGAGGAAAGCATCGCGGCGATTGGCAGGCGGACTTCACGGGCGCGTCGCCGGTCTACACCGGGTCTGGAATTCTGACGGGGATATCGCTGGAGCAGATGGCGAGCGCGATGCACGATCCGTGGATTTCTGGAACTGGTGGTGGAACGTATCAGTTCAGAGCGTCGGGAACGGATTCTGCCGCGTTTTGGGAATCTGCGGAGGGCGGGCTTCATTTCGATCTACGCGATGGAGTGCTGGCGCACATTTCGCTGACGAATGGGGAAGGGCCGCTACGAATCTCGCGCTGGCAGGGTCGGGCCGGGCTGAACAACGGGAACATCGATATTGAAAAAGGCGTGTTCGATTCGCCCACGGAAACGTATGCGATCAGCGGAACCGCGTCGTTGGGGCAGAAGTTGGACTTCAAAGTGGTGGCTGGCACGCAGGCGAAAGCGGCAGGGGCGATCGTGTACAGCATCACGGGCACGGTGGCGGAACCGCGCGTCACGGTGACTCCCACGCCGGAGACTCAGGCGCGATTGAAGCCGTAGGCAGCGCCCTATTTAACATATCCCGCACCACGTAGAACTTTTCCCGGCAAGGCTCCTGTCATCTTCGACTGATCGATGACGGGGACGCCATTCACCAAGACGTACTCCATTCCTTGGGAAAGCTGATTGGGATTGTCGAAGGTGGCGAGATCGCGCACGATGGCAGGATCGAAGATGACGACGTCGGCCCACATGCCGGCCTTGAGAACACCGCGATCGGTAAGACGCAGGCGCTGAGCCGGAAGCGCTGAGAATTTGCGGATGGCGTCTTCCAGCGTTAAATCTTTTTCCTCGCGGACATATTTTCGGAGGATGCGCGGGAAAGTTCCGTAGGCGCGCGGATGAGGATGCTCCTGGCCCAGGATACCTTCGGGGGAGGTACCGGAAGAATCGTTGTCGACGGCGACCCAGGGCTGCTGCAGCGCGAGGGTGACATCGGGTTGCGACATGCCGAAGACGGCAACGCCAGTGCTGGGATCTTCGATGAGGAAATCGAAGAGAGCATCCATGGGATCTTTGTTCCAGAGCTTGGCGATTTCGGCGAGACGCTTGCCTTGCAGAGGAAGCATTTTCGGATTCTGCACGACGCCGATCATGATGGCGTCAGGGCCGGGAATTTCCCGCCATTCGTTGTCCCAATCTTTGGAAGGCGTGAGCATGTCCTTGCGGATACGGTCGCGGGTGGCGGGATCTTTGAGGCGCTCGACGAGCTTTGCGGTTCCGCCATCGTGGGCCCAGGGTGGAATGAATGCGGAGAAATCGTTGAACCACGCGGTGTAGGCGTAGGTGTCAGCGGTGACGTCGGCGCCGGCGGCGCGGGCGGCGTTGATTTTGGCGACGACTTCGGGCATGCGTCCCCAGTTGTTTTTGCCGGCGACTTTGATGTGCCAGATTTCTACGGGGACGCGGGCCTCGCGTCCGATGCGGAGGGCTTCATCGATAGCTTCAAGCACGGAGTCGCTTTCGTTGCGCATGTGAGTGGAATAGATGCCGCCGAACCTGCCGCCCTCCGCAGCGAGCGCGATCAGTTCGTCGGTTTTGGCGTAGGGGGCGGGAGCGTATTCGAGCGCAGTGGAAACGCCAACGGTTCCGTCCTTCATGGCTTCGCGGACCAGAGCTTTCATCTGCTCCAGTTGTTCCGTGGTGGGCTGCTTGTTATCGTCGCCGAGGATCATCCGGCGGACTTGCGTGGCGCCGACGTAGCTGGCGAGATTGATGCCCATGCCTTGCTTTTCGAGGCGCGCGAAATACTGGCGGAAGGTGCGCCAATCGGGAGTGAGGTGGTAGTGCTCGTAGGTATCGCGATCGGCCTGAATGATGGCGTCGTTGAGCGGGGCGATGGAACCGCCTTCGCCGGTAATTTCCGTTGTAATGCCCTGATAGATTTTTGAAGGCAGGCGTGGGTCGACAAGTATGGAGAACTCGGACTGGCCGAGCATGTCGATGAAGCCGGGAGCGACCGCTTTGCCCGCGGCATCGATGGTACGTTTGCGGGGCGCGGCGGCGAGGTTGCCGATGGCCGCGACTTTTCCATCGCGGATGCCGAGGTCGCCGGAATACCAGGGGGAGCCGGTTCCGTCGATGATGTGGCCGTTGGTGATGACGATGTCGCAGGCGGGGGTGGATTGGGCGGGCGACAAGCACGCAGCAGTGAGGAGAATGAGCGTGAGAAAGAACTTCAGTTTGTGAAGCTTCATCGGCTTTCCTTTTTGTATCTTTACCTCAGCAGCTAGAGCTCGCTTGAAAGAGCAATCCTTATCGCAGCGCGGAAGCGCTGCGCCACCCAGGATCATGCTAAAACGCTGCTAAGCCAGAGGCGCTCGACGGTGCGCGATCCCGCCTAGTGCGATCCAAATCGCTAGGGCAAGCCATTCGTAAATTGTAAAATGGCCGGGGATCGCCGGGATTACTTTCATCAGCATCATCGCGATGGCCACGAGCAAGCCCGAGCCGGCAACGATCCATTCCGTCGCTGACAGTTCTGATTGGCCCGGCAAAGTTTTGGCGTGTCTCATGGAAACGTACGCGGCACAGGTCGCTGCCCAGCCTATCGCACAGGCAACCGAGCCTACTTCGGTTATGGGTACTAGGATTGCATCGCCCAGCAGCATACACACGGCGGTGGCTAGTCCGACGCATAGAACGGCGACGGAGGGCGTCTGGTGTTGAGAGTGGATTCGGCCGGCGCCGCCATCGATGAGGCCGCGGCGCCCCAAGGCGAAGACAAGGCGGCTGGCAGCCACGAAATTTCCATTGAAGCACTTGAACAACGACAGTAGCGCTGCAGCAAGAATGATGTTGACGATCCAGCGCGATCCGACCGCGCGCTGGAAAGCAACCGCGGTCATAAATTTCTCGCCGGTTAGATCGTGCCACGGAGCCACGAATGCGACCGCGGCGATGATGGTTATGTAAAAGAGAATGCCCACCAGGATGGCCATCCAGATGGCTTTGAGAAAGCTTTGACTGCGAAACTCGGAGGTGGATTCTTCCGCGGCCTTGCTTACTGATTCGAATCCAGTCATGAAATAGGGTACGATCTGAACCACGAGCAGGAACGAAACTAGCGGCGCATGGGTAAACAGCGGCGGGAAGTTGCGCGGCGATCCCTTGCTGGCGCCCAGAGCTACGAAAATAATAAACAGAGCGAGCGTACCGAAAGCGGTCCAATTTTGGAAAGTCGCGCTGAGGCGGATGCCGCGGTAGTTCAGCGCGGTAAGGAGCGCGGTGAGACCGAGACCGATGATGAGGTGCGGGAGATAAACCGGGCGGGCGGCGATGCGGTAGATCTCGAGGGAATCGAGCGACGGAAAAATGTAGCCGGCGATGCGGCCGACAGCGACGGCCTCCCAGGGACAGACGATGAAGTAGGCGAGCATCATCATCCATCCGGTGGAAAAGCTCATGGGGCGGGAAAAAGCTGCGGCCGTATAGGCGATTTCGCCGGCAGCGTCTGGCATGGCGGCGACGAGCCGGCCATAGACCCAGCCGATTGGGAAAAGCAGCGCGCCACCAATGGCGAAGCCCAGTAGCGCGCCTAGCGCGCCGCCGCGCAGCAGCCAATCGTCCATGACCACCAGCCAGCCGACGCCGACCATGGTGCCCCATGCAAGCGTGAAGAAATCGGTGAGGCGGAGTTTGCGGGCGAGATGTGACATGCGGACGAGTTCGATCCGGCGAGCGCAGTGGAGGGCGAATTATAAAGCATCGGCGGGGGCTGAAGCCGCTGTCATTTTCCATGGGATTTTTCCGGCGCGGCGCGAGAGCCGCGCCCTGCTTTCGACTTCATTCGCTTCATTCTCCTTAAATCCTGCGTTCTTGGAGAATCAACGATTATTGTCGCCAACTTACTGTGACCACCCTTTAATCCCTTTGCAATCAACGACTGAATAGCGTTCTGCTACCCGCTAGCGCCAGAGGGTAGGTTCCCAGTTGGGGAATCCAAATGTGCCAGGAACCGAACCTGTTTACTATCAGCCAGTTTTGCGAATCATTCCGGGGTAGAGTGGCATCAATGCCGACAGGAAAAGACGGTGTTAGATGGCTGCTCCAGTCAAAGTATCAATCGCACACAATGTTCAGAGGGTGGATGACAAATTGCAAGGGGGGGGGACAGTGAGGGTAGCCGCGATACTGGCTGAATGCAAGACCTCGCTGATCGCAGATTGGTTGACACGAACAAAAAAGACACCTGAACTCAACCACCTTCGTCTTAGCGACGAGGAACGCACCGGACACCTTCCTAAGCTGGTGGAAGAGGTAATCGAACGTCTGGGCAAGACCGAATTGCCCAGCAAGGACAGTGACGCCTTCGTGTCCCTCGCCGCCCTCGCCCATGGCAAGCTCCGATGTCAGCAAGGCTATTCTGCCGGCATGCTGATCCATGAATCACGAATCCTTCAAGTGACCATCTTGGGGACATTGCACAAGCATCCGACCGCTCTGGATTTCAGCGCGCTCTTGCCTGATGTCATGACTATCGCAGATGAAGTGGATGCGCAGTTGACTCAGACAATGGATAGCCACATGAACGCGCGAAAGGCAGCGGCGGCGTAGCCGAATGGGCAAAGGAAGATCAGAAGTGTTCAAGAGTGAATATCCTCGCATCACAGTATTGAGCACTGAAATGTCTGGTGGAAAGCAGTCCTGTTGTTCCGGTCACTGTATGGAGTTTGCTTTGTGACGGTAGCCTTCTTAGACCGAAAACGCTCGTTGGCGGTATTTAACGTATAGCGCCAAATTCCGTAAACCCCGATTAACTGGCTCAACCAAATCACATTCCAGTTCGTGAATGCGATCTGCCTTAACCTCGTATTCAGCCCGCTCTGCGGGCGATTGTCCGATGAAGACCTCATCTTCTCGCATCTTACTTTGCTCCCTGAGGAGTCGAGCGAGTTCGTATTCAGGCGTTTCGTCGTTCATAGATGGACACGCAGGCAGTTAGGAAAAGCATCCCCATAGTGGGGGTGGCGCAGTGTTCCCGCCCAGCTGCGCCACCGAAAGGAATAGGTAGAGAAGACCCGGTGGTACCTGTTCCTGTGTCTTCTATCTCGGTCAACTTACGATACCGATTCATTGCTGTCTGTTCAGAATTGCTCAGTTTGAAAGAACTCCCGAAGCCTGTCTGGAGGCTCTAATGTGTGGGCGATACGGACTGATGGGCTGGTCTAGCGGAGCGCGGCGTCGGGATTGGTCAGGGCGAAAAGGATGGCTTTCAACAGCATCCTAATTCCTGCGGGCTATGCATCTCACAGTTTTTTCCAGTCGGTGAGGGCCACCAACTCATCTAAGATTTCCTGCAATCTTTGAAGCCTGCGTTCATGATCGCCTGCTGCGCCATGCCGCCTCTTCCCGCCTTTTAGATAAAGACTGTTCGCTTCGCTGATTTGCGCTATTTCATCTCGCAACGTTGCGATGCGTTCTTGGACGGGCTTCTGCATGACGATAGGCTAGCACCGCAAACCCGGTGGATCGCAGTCGCAAGGCTAAGTTTTCAATCATTGACCGGGGTCGCCAGTGCAAGCGCCGGTTGCGACATCTAAGAGTTCTGGACGCAAATGATGCCCAAGGAGTTCCGTATGTTCACCCGAATCTGGCATGGGGCGACCCCCGCGACCAAAAGTGACGAGTACTTAAACTTGATGCGAACCGTCGCCATACCCCGCTCGACCCACGGTAACTAGGGCGCTTACGCGACTCCGAAACGTAGACGGGAGCACCAGTAACTTCAGACTGCCAATTCAAGTTGCCGACGTGCTCTTGGTGGGCATGGGTCGCGATCACTTTTGTGATTTTCAGTTTCAACTGCCGAAGGTGACGGGCAAGCGACCGCCGCATCTTGGGGGAACCGGGGTCGATTGCGATCCCGTCATAAATGATCGCCGTGAACAGTTCCCCGAACAACAGCGGGACGGGCGTTGGGCAGCATCCCATTCAGAAACCGAATCGTGTGCTTGCCGTCCAGCAAGTCAACGCGGTTGTGGTACGTCCGGGCAAAAATAGTTGTTCTTTGTTCTTTGTATCGCAGCTTTGATGCCCGCCCACAGGACCAGCGGCAACCGAATGAAGAAACCCAGTGTGTAGCACGACCAAAATGTGCCTAAACGGGCTGGCCGTCGTACCGCTTCTGGCTTTGCAACGCGACATGCACCGCCGCGACACTTGCTGAGAGAATATCTATTCTTCGCAACGAAGCCGTAGAGCAACCGTCCTGCATTGCGGAAGGGGAACCGCTGTCCCAGAACACCGATCAGCCAACTAGCCGGGAACAAAACGCGCCAGACACGCGACGGCTCCCAGCCGACATGGATTTCACCTTCGGGAGTGACCACGTGCAACTGGCGCAGGCATTCATCCATCTGGAGCCGGGAATCGACCGTTGACAAGACCTCTGTGTCGATGGGCAGACAGATCGTCCTGTTCTCGCGGTCGAGAGAGCACAGCCATGACACACAGGACTGACAAATCTCGCACTGCCCGTCGTGTAGAGTACCCGGTAGGCCGCGTTGGCGCCGGGCTTCTCGATAGCCTTTTCAGCTATGTCCTCGACCGCCTGCTCACCCATGACGGGAATGGTAGGTCGGGCCCGAGGGAAAGGTCAATCACGAAGGACCCTCACGAAGGACCCTCGGAGCATCAGTCGTCGTATCCTTTCATCTATGCTCCCAGTTTCCTCCACCGACCGTCTCTTCATTCTCACCGGAGCGGGAGTGAGCGCGGAAAGCGGCATTCCCACGTTCCGGGGTGTGAAGGGCCTCTGGCGTAACTATCGGATCGAGGAGGTTGCTTCGCCTGAAGCTTGGCACCGCGACCCCCAGTTGGTGTGGGAGTTCTATTCCATGCGTCGGCGTGTCGCTTCGGCAGCCAAACCAAACCCTGCACACTTCGCCCTAGCGACCCTTGAAAACAGCCTGCAAGACCGCCTCTTCGTCTGCACTCAGAACGTGGATAATCTTCAGGAACAAGCCGGATCAAGAAATGTTGTCCACATGCACGGAGAACTCTTCAAAAGCCGCTGCGACACGTGCGGCTGCCGTCCTTTTGACGACACAAATCTCTACGAGCCACCCGCAGAGATTCCCCGGTGCGAATGCGGCGGTCGGATTCGCCCGCACATTTGCTGGTTTGGGGAAGTGCCATTCGAGTTAGATCGCATCTTCCTTGTGCTGGAGCGATGCACGATCTTCTTGGCTGTCGGAACATCGGGAGTTGTGGCGCCAGCGGCGAGCTTTGTCGCGCATGTGGCTGGTCGCGCCAGAACCATCTATGTGGGACCAGAGAGACCTGCGAACGCATCCGCGTTCACCGAATGCCATTTGGGGAAAGCCGGGGAGATGTTGCCTCATCTGCTTGGCTCATCTTGCGCATGACCGCTATTGCAGTTTTGCGTACTCGGCTTGGGCTTCCTTCAGGATGGGGATGTCGGGGTCGGCGTCTTGCCAGAGCGTCAGGGGATCTTTGTAGTTGGCGAGCGCCCGGACGCGGGCGGCATCGGCATCCGAACATCTGATGTATTCTCAAACTGTGCTGGCCGTCGAAGAATATAGACAGCGTCTCAAGGACCGCGAATCTCGTTTCGCTCATTACGAGAAACTTCACATTCGGCTCGGAAACATTCGCCTTGCGCTGGCAGCGGCAGCAGCATGGATGGCTTGGGAATCCATCGGGCGACATGCGTTCTCGTATTGGTGGATCGCTGTACCAGCTTTCGTGTTCGCGTCCGTTGTGGCTTATCATTCGCGTGTTTTGCGAGCCCGAGCCATGACACAACGCGGGGCTTTCTTCTATCGCATAGGGATCGCTCGAATCGAGGACCGCTGGGTAGGTACGGGGCAGACGGGTGACCGCTTCCACGATCCTCATCACGTGTATGCCGCCGATCTGGACTTGTTTGGTCGAGGAAGTTTGTTTGAACTTCTCTCAACTGCACGCACTCGTATGGGCGAGGAGACCCTCGCTAAATGGCTGCTCTCACCTTCAGAGGTTAACCAGATCGAGGAACGTCACGCTGCGATTGACGAACTGCGCGATCAACTCGATCTCCGCGAGGACTTGGCGATACTCGGGGAAGATGCCAGTGTGAGCGTTTATCCCGAAGCGTTGTTGGGCTGGGCTGAAGGTCCGAACCAGTTGAACCCTCCGTGGCTTCAATGGTTAGTGCCGATCCTCGTCCTTGCAGCGGTTGTGGGTGCCGTGGCTTGGGGGTATTTTGGAATCGCCACGCCGTTCCTCTTGATCGTCTTGATTGAGGCAATTATGGGCTATCGACTACGCAAGCCACGGGAAGAAGTCCTGCATGGTTCGGAGAAAGCATTTCGCCATTTAGACGTGCTTTCTGGCATCTTGGCACGAATCGAACAGCACACGTTCCGTGCCCCTCGCCTCCAATCACTGCAAGGTGAGCTTTCGTCATATCAACTCGAAGGTTCGCGTGCTATTGCAAGGCTAAGAACCATCGTTGATTTAATCGACTCACGCGACAACGTGATCGTCCGCATCTTGGATGTTCCTCTCATGTATTCGGTACATGTGGCGTTGGCCGCAGAACGCTGGAGACGGGCTCACGGCCATGCGGTGCGCTCGTGGTTAAGCGTAATTGGGGAAATCGAAGCACTGATTTGCTTGGCCACCTACAGCTATGAGCATCCCGACGATTCTTTCCCCGATTTCGTCCAAGGTTCCGCATGCTTCGAGGCTACAGGGATCGGGCATCCCCTAATCCCGGCAGCAATTTGTATTCGTAATGATGTCTGCCTATCTGATGGCAGGCGCGTGTTCTTGGTAAGTGGCTCGAACATGTCGGGCAAAAGCACGTTGCTGCGTTCGGTTGGAATCAATGCTGCGCTCGCCATGGCCGGGGCTCCTGTCCGAGCACAACGACTTCGTATGACTCCTTTGCACGTCGGCGCTAGCATCCGGGTAAACGACTCTTTGCAAGAGGGAAGCTCACGCTTTTATGCGGAGATCACACGACTCCGTAAGCTCTTTGATCTCGCGAGCGGAAATCCGTCGTTGCTCTTCCTGCTGGATGAATTGCTGCAAGGCACAAATTCAAATGATCGCCGTATCGGAGCCGAGGGCGTGGTCCGTGCTCTGCTTAATCGCGGTGCTATCGGATTGGTAAGTACCCACGATCTGGCGCTAGCCGACCTTGGTGGGTCACTGAACGGGCAACTGTACAACGTCCATTTCCAAGAGGAATTCGAGAACGGAAAGATGCTCTTCGATTACAAGCTGCGAGAAGGCATTGTTACGAAGAGTAATGGGTTGGCACTAATGAGGGCGATTGGGCTGGATGTTTGACTACTTCGCGCGGTCTTCATTTGTAGTCCGATCATGATGTTCTCGGTGTGCAAGTTCCGTCCAAAGTAGCCTCCGAATCCCCTAATCGCAAGAAAACCAATGTTGGCTCAAAAGGGCATAGATTTCGGGCTGCCCTGAAAGCCGCAAGTGCCAATCTTTCAACGTGGCCGTTACTGTGTAGTTAGAGGGCGAGGTCGCTGGCCCCCACATATACCCAATGAGACGCCGCGAGCGGGCGGTCATGACCGGGTTCTCAATTCGCGGCAAACAGTTCGCCAAACAGGCGTGCAAGCAACTGGTCGTATGCCACTGAGCCATGCTCCTGCTCGTAGCGTTGCGCAGCGGGGCGAATGGGATTTGTGTCTGCGTGCGCTTCCAGCCGAACGGTGGCGTGTGGCTGCGCGTTTTGGTCTCCCACCCGCTTCTTGATCTCTTCGGACGGCACAATTCCCTTTCTGAGGCGGTCACGCGCTCCGCGTAGGTTCTGAAATAAGGATTCAAGATCGTGAATCACGCGAATGGCGTCAAGGGCTCGGCAACCGTCAGCAACTCTGCCATCAGGCCCGAGCGCGAACACGTTTGGTATCGTCCAGATTGTTGGGTTTCCCCGTGCCCACATCAACTGGGCAAATGTAAACGACCCATCGCGCATGTCGTGGATTCCGGTGACTGAGGCAATCGCTTCGTCCGGCGCTCCGATCTCTTTCACGTATTGGTTCCAGACATCGACAATACGCTGCTCAGGAATAAGTGTTACCGGGTTGCGAACCGACTCATACTCAGCGTGGGCGACTCGCTGACGGATACTGCCGCTGGCCCAAGCCGAGGGCAGTTCTTTTGCGAAGAGACCCGCGATTTCAGACACGACAGCACTGGCGGAGGCTTCCGCTTGAATCCGCCCGGCAAGTTCGTTGATGCGAATGGCAGCTTGCTTGTGTTCGTTCGTACTCGTCGTGAGCTTGCTTCGTCGCCTGCGACTCAGTGGAACGGCTGTCCTGCTGGGGAGCCCCGATGATCAACGCGAAGACTAATCCGAGAATCATGGGCGATGCTCGCAGCCTGAAATTACTTAGCAGAGCTTCGGCGAAGGAGCGTCTTGATCTTATTCTCAAAGGCGTCTTTGTCCACCATGCCTGCGTGCGACTCGGCAATCCTCCCGTCGCGGTCGATAAGCAAGGTCATTAGGAAGAGAAGGGAGTCCACCGTATCGGGTGGTTAGGTCTTGGTTGGCGATCACGACTGGATAATTCAGCTTGTGCTCTTCGAGCAATGGCTTCACCGATTTCCAGCCGTCATCCATGGAAACGCCAATCGCCGCCAGTCCGTCCTTCCGGTACTTATCTTGGAACTCCACATACCAAGGAATCTCAACTTTGCAGCCGCCACACCACGTAGCCCAGAAGTCGAGCAGAACTACTTTCCCTTTATAAGCGGATAGTTTTATCGGGGAACCAGCGGAGTCGTTAAGAGTGAAGTCGGGAGCGGGTTGCCCGACTTGGGGAGCGGGTTGCGCAGGTTGAGGAGCGGTTTGCGAGGCAAGGAGCGGCACATTGCAACCAAGGCGACGGCGTAGGCGCGAAGTAACATCAGAGTGACCTCCTAAGCGAGACAAACCGTCAGTTCGGCACAAGGTACATCGGAATTACTTTGTCGCGCAAAACGGCACCGACCCGCACCCAATCCACGGCGGACTGAGATCGTGGATACTGGAGACGGAGCCCCGTCATGCTCAAAACTGCGAAAAGAATCGCCCTAGTCGTTGCCGCCTTCATAATGGTTGTATTCACCATTTTTCTGTTCAACCAGACCATGCAGATCGTCCAGTCGGCGCGGGCGGTCAACATCGGGTTTGGCGAAGGAGTGCTGTGGACTCTCATTTTCACCTACTGCATACTGATCGCGACTCCATTCGTGCTTTGGTTCCGATTGCCCAGACGGATGCTGCCGCCAGAAACAACCGAAGGTGAGGGTTATGACAGCTTTCTCGACTTCAAGAAACGGTTGTCCCGCCATCCTCGCCTCCGGGGGCTCGCTCTAAATTCCACGACGGACATCGAAACAGCCCTCCGGACACTCGATAAGCATGCTGACGATGTGGTCACCTCCACCGCGTCAGCAGTATTCCTCAGCACAGCGGTTTTGCAGAGTGGTCGATTGGATGTTCTGGTCGTATTCGCGGCCCAAACACGGCTTATTTGGCAGGTTGCCCACGTGTACCACCAGCGTCCGTCACTGCGAGACTTTGTGCAGTTATATGCAAACGTGGCTTCGACCGCCTTCGTCGCGGCTGGCATCGAGGACATCGACGTTGATGTGCTGGTTGGAACGATTTTCGGCTCGACCGTTGCGGCAATTCCGGGTATGCACCTTCTCGCCAGTTCTGTCTTGTCCGGCTCAGCGAACGCCTTCCTGACTCTCCGAGTCGGAATGATCACTAAGGAATACTGTCGCTGTACGGTGCGGGTTGAGAAGACGGGTCTCCGGAGAGCCGCCACCGTGAAAGCTGCAAAGCTGCTTGGCTCCATTGTTCGAGAAGGAACCGTGAAGTTGTCGAAGGCCACCGTGAACGCCTCAAAAACAAGACTGAGCAAAGCATTCGACAAGATGATCAGACGGCGCGGAACTGTGGAAACTTCGTAGCGATCCGTGCATGGTTCGGGTTGGAAGGTCGGCTTCTGCGGTGGAGAGGGTTACACCACCAGTCGCAGCCCGGCTCCTAATGCTGCACCTTTGCGAAAGCCTCGTTCAGGAGGGCAGCAAGGCGCAGTCCTGCTAGCGCGAGTCTCCGGTCAACAACCTTGATTTCGGTCTCGTAGTAGTTCTCATCGATTTGAGCGCGATCAGGCAACAAAGCCGATTTCGCATACTCGTGCGACTCGTTCGCCCACTCCTCCGGACTCCCGGTGGCGGTCAGATGCTCGTCGGAGATCAGTTTCTCCAGATGGGCGACGTATTCATCTCGCCCCATGGCGGTGTGCTCAATGAGTCCACTATCCCAAGCACCGTGCAAATTGCATGGGTGTCGCCCGCATTCCGTTGAGCCAAACTGTGTAACGACAATTCCATTCCCGCCCGCCGCCTCCCCGATTGCATGGAACGGTTGATGCACGTCGCCGACGAAGTGAACGACAAACTTGAGGGCTTCGATGCGGTCATCCCGTGGCGTATTGCTGTCGGAGAGAATGTTCTTGATTAGCTCGATCCGATCCACCACGCAGTTGTGATGGTCGGTTGCCGAGCCCTTGTGCCTGCTGGCAGGCAGAAAACAGTCCCTCTCGTCAGAGAAACCCGAAGCATCCTTGGGAATATCTACAAAATGCCAGTTGTAGGTTTCGTCGCGATCGGGTCGAACTTCGTCCGCCCAGCTTGCGATTGACGCGAGGCTCGCATCGCCGATCAGGGAGCGAATCCCCGTCTTCGTGTTCTCGGTCAGACGGACCTGGGCTAAAGACGCCACGATCTCATGCCCTTCACGTCCCCAGCCGACTAGGGTCGAAGGTATGAACAATGTCAGGACAAGAACTGCTGCGATGACCATGCCCCTCTTCATAGGAGTCGATCGCAAGTCTAGAGCAGTCCCTAGCGATGCTCAAGCCGTTCGGCCCAGTGGACGGCGCACGGTCCCGTTGCAAACGCGGCTTAGCCGCAGACTTCCACTTGAATAACGGTCAGCTAGTTGTTAGCACGTGCAGGATACTTAGGCTGGGAAATACCGGAAAATCTTGTAGAAGCTGACGGTGACAAAAAGAACCACCACCGAAAGAACTGCCCCTAGTCCGATTTGAACACTTGGGTCTCTTGGTCCTTTGCCGAACAAACTCATATCATTCCCCGTGGCATAAACGAAAGCGCCCCAAACTCTTTCGAGTCACAGGACGCTCAGTCAAACAGCCCTCCCCAGAACTGCTCACGACCACCTTACGTTTTGATCTGTGCTGGGGGAATGGCTCCAACGGGCTATTGTGGAAAATCGGATGCCATCTGGGGGCTCAGTCGAGAATGACGTTCACAATAATCGCAAGAACATACACACTAAACTGAGAAATGACTCCCAAGGCTGAGTCCGTTCCAATCGGCGAATCACCAGAGAGCAGGACGGGAGGTAAACTGGCGTTATGCGAAAGAACCTAATCGCTCCAATCCCACAAAGTGCTCCGGTTCCCGATGAGGGCTGGCTCGACCTCGAACCTGCAGCCGTGGTCGAGGTCACATCGGAAACGAAGGAATATCCGGTCGAGTTTGCGCTGGTCGCAGGAGAAACACGGGGCTGGCGTGCCGCCGATTCTGGCACTCAAGCCATCCGGCTAATCTTCGATCAGCCACAAAGACTCACACGCATCGCGCTCGTCTTCGAAGAAAATGAGGCTGAGCGCACTCAAGAGTTCGTCTTGCGATGGTCTCCAGATAGCGGGCGCTCATTTCGAGAAATTGTGCGCCAGCAGTGGAATTTCAGTCCCCCGAACGCAGTACGCGAAGTCGAGGAATTTCACGTTGAACTATCCAATGTCACCACGCTTGAATTGGTCATCGTGCCTGACATCAGTCGAGGTGCGGCTCAGGCTTCGCTCAAGAGTCTACGCCTGCGTTGAGTCTGGCGCGTGAAAGTGGCGGGAATGTGAATCCAAAGACGCAAGAATCGAACAATGCGCCAGATTGCTGAATTCGTAGCCGTGCTCGCATGCAGCTTGTTCACGGGGGCTGCTGTGTACTTGAGCTTGGTCGAACATCCCGCAAGAATGGAATGCGGAGTGGAGCTAGCCGCGACCGAGTTTCCGCCTAGTTATCACCGAGCCACAGTCATGCAGGCGGTCTTAGCTGCCATTGGACTGGTCTCTTCCATTGCAGCGTGGCTCGCAGACGCGAGCGTCCTGTGGGTCGTTGGCGGGGCGTTGCTGGGCTCGGTTATCCCGTTCACGCTGATTGTGATCTTGCCGACCAATAAGCAGTTGCTCAATCCTGCGCTGGACAAGCATTCAGCACAGACGGGTCAACTCCTTGCTCGCTGGGCTATGTTGCATGCCGTTAGAAGTGTCCTCAGCGGATTGGCTCTGCTGCTGTTTCTCTCCCTAGCAATTTTCATGAAATCCGCTTGACCCCGGCGAAGAGTTTATTCCCCGTGTTCCGAGGGCCAGTGGAGCACTTGTGCAGCGTGCAGTCAACTGAGTCATCACCGGCGTTGCCGACCCGCAGGGGATGAAACGGAGTTCGATTCTGTAGTCTGTAGCAGAGTTTCTTGGCGTCAGCCGGCACAGAGGTCGTTCCTCTCTTGGTGCGAGTGAGCCGTAACTGAGTCGGACCCGGAACCTTTGAGCACCCCGGATTATGCCACGGGCTGGCAACAGCCCCGGAGCACGCTTGTCAGATTTCCTTGGATAGAGGTTCCAAGCCTGCGGCGCGTGAGGAGGAGCGATGGAAATTTTGCACGCGCATTGTGCCGGTCTGGATATTCATAAGGACTCCGTGGTGGCTTGTGCCCGTCACATGGTGGAGGGCAAGGTGACGAGCCAAGTCAAGACCTTCAAGACAACGACCCAGGAACTGATGGCGCTGTCGGATTGGCTGTCGGCGGAAGGTGTGGCAGGCATAATTGCCAAAGAGTTTGGCCCCGGCATCGGTGGGCTGTTCTTAGCGTTTCCGGCAATCTTTCCAGCCAGTGCAACGTTGATTGAAAAACATGAGAAGCGAAAGAAAGAGAAAGATGGGCTGGACGGAACGCTGCGCGGGCGAGAGGCAGCGAGCATTGATGCCGCAGGTTCCGCGATGGGGGGCATCGGACTTTTGGTCTTTGCCCTATTGTTCTGGCAATTCGCGCCTCGCCATCACCCTTGTGCGGTGCTCACGTGTGCCGCTGTTGCATGGTTTACGGTCTCCGTTCTGATTTGGCAGGTCCGAAAAATGAATATAGAGGTGGCGTGCCCTAATCGGCCGCGAAGACAATGGCTGTCAGGCGGATTCCTGATTGGTCGCGATTGCGTCCGGAGCACAAACGGTGGGACGCCAGTTTCGTTCGCCCTGATCCAACGCCTCGATCAGTTCTTGAACTAGTGAACTCAGCCTCGAGGGGTCTCTCTCATTGGTTACAGCAACACAGAGTTCGCGCCAGTCCTTTTGCATGCTGTCAGCCATTTTCGACCTCCGATATTCGGGTGCGAATGTTTTGAGAACGCTGTGTTCGTTGTAAAGCACGTTAGGTGCCACGACGCTAAGTGGTTCTGTTGTCTCTAGTTCACAACGCGGACTGTGTAGTTTCAACATCTGGTTCGGCAATTCTGGGGTGCAGGATTCCACGTATTAGCCCAGCCGGGAAAACCGTCTCGTTTCGGCGACCAAAGCGCCCCTCCTTTCTTTCACCATATGCAGCTTCCACAGTCACGAGGCTTTCGTGAAGACGGCGAGGCAGGGACAGCAAGGTGCGACGCGACAGCTCTGACAAGAAACAATGCATTGGTTAAGCCGCCACGGGCGTGATCTGGACGGCGAAACCGAGGTGCTTTAAGCGGTTCACGAGTTGCAGGACGTGCTTGCCTTGGGCGCGTTTGTCGAAGTGGTTTGCGCCGAGGTCCTGGGAGAGGGTGCCATTTTTGAACATGTGCGCCAAGAAGGCCATCGGTGCCGTCGCCGCTTCCATCTCCTTATGGTGGGAATCGAAAGGTTTGAGACGGGTTGGGTCAGCAAGCCCGTTTTTCTTGCTTTCATTTGACCTCCATCCAACAACCACGAATTGATGCCCTAAATAGCGCGAAGGTTTGTTCCCGTCTCGTAAACATCTTCTCCGCAATATTTCTCATTCCCGCTAGGGATAAAAAAGACCAACTTGAGCAGCCACGAATCCGAACAAGTGCTTACTCTTTGAAAGAACTATCGCTCCTGAAGGAACTCGATAGTGGCTACGAGGCTGAACCCAAAACCGAATCTGAGCGAGACGGTCATCGACGCCGCCAACAAAGATACCTCGACATAACAATCGGAATTGGCTGGTTCTCTGATCGTGGTTCTCCCCAGGTCCTCTCGACCAGAAACTTAGCTGCAAATTTCAGTGGAGGAAGCGAAGAGGCGCTTGCCGACATTTCCGCAAGTATGCCGACACTTCGGCAGGCGAAGAAATGAGTACCACTGCGTCCCCGATCCCTTGACGGGTAGGAGGTACAGCGTTTCGTCTTCAAGCACGAACCAGACCGGAATCGAGATCGTCTTCCCGGATTTCCTGGCGATCACGCTGATCTTAATCTGGCGAAAGCGGGTGAGGCGGTCTCTGAGGGTACCCTGACGCGAACTCGTGAGTTCGTGTCAGGGTTTTATTGCAGCAAAGCGCAGGCGAGTGTAATCCGCTGTCCACTTCCCGTCCGCATCGCACAGAATGGGCTTGAGCAGCGCGGTAACTTCATCGAGGAAGCCGCCGCGCTCCTCACACGGCAACGCGGCCGAGAACGGATTGGCGAATGTGTCCAGCCACCCGCGCATTCCGGTTGGCAGCTGAGTGGGGCGCGGAATCAGTTGTACACTTTGCGGCACAAAACCAGCCCGCCGCAGCCGCAGTTCATAGTCTTCGACTGTCGGGAAATACCACGGAATCCACGAAGGCGCGTCTCGGATGCCCCGGCGCTCCAGCGTGGCCACTAACGCGACGGTAATAGCACCCACGCACGCATGCCCGCCCAACTCGCCCACGAACCTCCCTCCGATCCTCAAGGCGCGGAAGGCACCCGTAATCGGCGCGTCCGGATCATTCTTGATCCAGTGCAGCGCGGCATTGGAAAAGACAGCATCGAATTCGTTCTCAAAGACCAGCGTTCGGGCATCCATTACACTGGCATCAATGCCGCGCTGAAGAGCGGCTGCGATCATGTCCGGAGAATTGTCGATACCCACCACCTGCGCACCCAGCGCAACCAGCTTTTCAGTCAATGCTCCGTCGCCGCAACCCAAATCGAGGATGCGTTCGCCCGACCGGGGCTGAAGCAAATCCAGCACAGGTTGCCCGAGCGCGGGCACGAAATGAGCGTTTGCGGCATAGCTCGTCGCACTCCAAGGCTGGGAGGATGTTGATGGGGCGGAAAGAGCCACTAAGAAACTCCTTCTTTGATAGGATATCCGATTTTAGAGGTACGGAGGCGCAGCCATTGAATAGAAATAATCCACGTGTCGAATCTCGGGCGGAACTTGCACCTGCTGCGCTCCAGCATCGGTTGGAGTCAGACTTGGGGGGTCGTCGCTGCGGATTCTTGACGCAGATGAGGCCACTGCTTACGCGCAGTGCACCCCAGCGATTCAATGGGAACTTCTTCGGTTTACGGTGCCTAAGTTTCTTCCCGTTCAACATCGAGGGGGTGTTGCGCAAGAGGAACCCAAGCACTCGACGCGGTGTCTTACTCGTTTAGCTGTTTGCAGGAAATTCGCAAAAATGCCATATACAATCAATTGCCTTGAAAGAAAGAGTTTGTCTCTCGCGGTTCCCGATTTTGCCTCTCCGTAGATTCACTTTGCTAGTCGGGGAATCTCCGATGAATGTCGATTGAGTAGCGGCGAAACCAGCGAATCCGTTCCAGCTGTCGCGTCTGGACGGGCTTGGGGGTGGACAGTGCTCATCCTACCAACCCAACCGCTGCCCATTCGTTCAAGTGGAAAAGCCATAAGGATATCGTTCATCTGGCTCTGTGCCGCTTCGCCTTTTTGCGGGGCGAGGTATTTCTGAGTCATCTCAATGCTGGAGTGACCAAGCCAGTGCTGAACTGTGCGGATGTCCCGCCCCGCACGCAGATGCCAAGTGGCGAAACTGTCCCGCAGCCGATGCAGTTTGAACTTGCTCCGTTTCATTCCCGACCGCTCGGCGGCGTCCTTGCGAGAGCAGCCCTGAGCTTTGCAGCCAGTCCCCTTTCCAGCGGCAGGGTGCGGAACTTCCCGCTCTTCGCCCGAAAGCCCGTCTTCGTGAAAATACTTCACCGTCGCCTTCTGGAAAGATTCCTGCCACCCTCTCCTCGGCAGCCGAATGCTTGGCAGTCAAAGCTCAGGTCTCTGCGATTGTTAAGCCGAATGGACGAAATCGAACTCTTTGTCGTAAAGTGGTCACAACTTTTGGTCACAATTTCCGCCCCAGAGGGCGTATAAATAATGCCAATAATGAAGACAAATTCAGATGCCAACTTTTACTAAGTCCCGTAGAATCAGCGTAAACCCTTTTGTTATCAACCGCTGAACAGTATCGACAATACCCTGCATGATGCCGCAATCTTTGAGTTTGGGCGCTTTGCTGTCTGTGTGCCCGGTGACGACTCGTGGAAAAAGCCGATGACAACTTCGACCAACCCGCGTAGACGCGTCCTCAGCGGCATGCGTTCGACCGGAAAACTTCACCTGGGAAACTATGTGGGTGCACTCGACAATTGGGTGCGCATGCAGGATGAGTATCAGTGCTTCTTCATGGTCGCCGACTGGCACGCGCTCACTACGGACTACGCCGACACGTCGCGGGTGAAAGAGAATTCCCTGGAGGTGGCGCTGGACTGGCTGGCGGCGGGGCTCGATCCGGGAAAGTCCGTCATCTTTATACAGTCGCACGTGGCCGCGCACGCCGAGCTGCATTTGCTGCTTTCGATGATTACACCGCTAGGCTGGCTGGAGCGGGTTCCGACCTATAAGGAACAGCGCGAAAACATCAAGGACAAAGATTTGGGAACGTACGGATTTCTCGGTTATCCGGTGCTGCAGGCGGCGGACATTTTGATTTACAAGGCGGACGTGGTTCCGGTGGGCGAAGATCAAGTGGCGCACGTGGAACTGACGCGGGAGATAGCGCGGCGGTTCAATGGGTTTTACGGCGAAGTTTTTCCTGAGCCGAAATCCTTACTCACGCCCGCGCCCAAGCTGCCCGGGACCGATGGCCGCAAGATGTCGAAGTCGTATGGCAACACCATTCTGCTGACCGACCCGGAACCCGTGGTACGGCAGAAGTTGAAGACGATGGTGACCGATCCGGCACGAGTGCGGCGAGCTGATCCAGGCAATCCGGATGTGTGTCCGGTGGGCGATCTGCACAAAATTTTCAGCGATCGCGCTACGATGGACAAAGTGAATACTGGCTGCCGGTCGGCGGGAATTGGATGCATCGAATGCAAAAGCTGGGCGGCCGACGCTCTGGTGCGGCTGCTGAGTCCGATGCAGGAGAGGCGCAAGAAATTCGAGGAGAATCCGCGGCTGGCTTGGGATATTCTGGAGGCAGGCACGGAACGGGCGCGCAAGGCGGCGGCTGAGACTATGCGTGACACGCGCGAGGCGATGGGAATGTCGCTCGGGTATGAATCGCCGATGGGGGAAAATGGAAAGTAGGATGGAAGACAGACAAGTTTCCACGGACGGCGCGCCGAAGGCGGTTGCGCCGGCGCTGGTTGCGCATCCATCTGGGCACTCTAAGCCTGCGGGGAAATCGGATCAGCCATCGGAGAGGAAAGAGGAAAGCGATTCTCCGTTCGCGATTTCGGTGACCGACGTATACGAAGGGCCGCTCGACTTGCTGCTCGATCTGATCCGCAAGCAGGACATCGACATCTACGATATTCCAATCGCACGGATCACGGCGCAGTATCTGGCTTACGTGGAAAAGATTCGCGAGCTGGACGTAAATGTTGCGGCTGACTTCATTTATATGGCCGCGGTGTTGATTCACATCAAATCGAAGATGCTGTTGCCCCGCGATCCGTCGGCTAAGGCGGAGGAGTTGGAAGATCCGCGTACGGAGTTGGTGAACCGCCTCCTGGAGCACGAGAAATTCAAGTCAGCGGCGCAGATGCTTCTACAGAAGCAGCAAATCGAAGATGCCGTGTTGACCAACCCTGCGTTGAAGGAATTCAGGGACGCTGAAGGGACCGAGCCTGAGATGGCGGCGGACGTGATCGATCTGGTAAAGACCTTTCAGCAAGTTCTGGAACGCGCCCGCACGCGGCCGGTCATCAACGTGAACGAGGAAACGGTTACCGTGGCTCAGATGATTGATTATCTGCGGCGGCGGCTGGCGCTGGAATCGAGGCCTATCCGGTTGAAACAACTTCTGCTGCGGGTGCCGTCGCGGCAAGCGCTGGTGTGCATGTTTCTGGCGTTGCTGGAGATGGTGCGGCTGCAGGCGATCCAGGTGCGGCAGGATCAACTGTTCGGCGAGATTGCGGTGCGCAAGCATACCGGGTTTGACGCAGTGATGGCGGAGCAGGCGGCCGTTAGAGACGATTGGAGATAACGCAGTGCCTAGTACCCAGCAGTACCTAGTTGTTAGCAATGACTCGCGAGTTTCTGCCGCAACCCAGAAACCGGCGAGTTAGGACTTAGCTATGAGTTTAAAAGCTCAACTGGAAGCGGTTATTTATGCGGCGGAGATGCCGATCACCCCCGAGCAGATGATCCAGCTCGTGAAAGAGTCGGTAATGGCCGACGGCGCGGCGGATGATGTGGAAGTGAAATCGCGCGTGCGAGCGGCGCTGGAAGAACTGGTGGCGGATTACGGTGCGCCCGAACACGGAATCGAGGTGCGGCAAGTCGCCGGCGGATATCGCATGTCGACCAAGCCTGAGCAGCACGAAATGGTGCGGAGTTTTGCGAAGAGCCTGAAGCCGCCGATTCGGCTGTCGCTGCCGGCTTTGGAAACATTAGCGGTGATTGCCTATAAGCAGCCGGCCACGGTGCCGGAGATCAACGAGATTCGCGGGGTGGATTCTGGTGGAGTAATCGCTACATTGCTGGATCGCAAGCTGATCACTACGGCTGGACGCAAGCAGGTGATTGGGCGTCCGATTCTCTACAAGACCACAAAAGAATTCTTGATGCGCTTTGGCTTGAAGGACGTGAATGAACTGCCCAGCATGGAGGAGTTCGAGAAGCTGGTGGCAGCGTCTTTCCAGGGAGAATTGATTCCGGTGGAAGACGCGGCGCAAACGACCGAGTCTGCGGAGGTGGAAGAGATCGCGGAGTCCGCTGCACAGAAAGAGTAGCCCGCAGCGGCGGAATTAAGTGCGGCCCACAGGGGCTGAGGCCCCCAGTAATTGGGGGCCCTTTACACGGCGCTAAAGCGCCGCTCTTCCACCTTGCTGAACGCAGCCGTGAATGTTTTATTTGGAAGTTCTCACACATGCCTGCTGAACGCCTGCAAAAAATTATCGCCGCTGCGGGGATTGCTTCTCGCCGCAAAGCCGAGGAACTGATCAGCGCCGGGCACGTAAAGGTTAACGGGACCGTGGTGACCGAACTGGGAACCAAAGCTGACCCCGATGTCGATCACATTCGCGTGGATGGAAAGCTGCTGCAGGGTGCACAGATGCATATCTACCTGCTGCTCAACAAACCCAAAGGCTACGTCACGACGGTGAGCGATCCGGAAAACCGGCCGACGGTGATGCAGCTGATTCGCGGCGTGAAGAAGCGGGTGTATCCCGTGGGGAGACTGGACTATGCCAGCGAGGGACTGTTGCTTTTGACCAATGACGGAGCGCTGGCGAACAAGTTGATGAAAGCGGCATCACAGGTTCCGAAAACCTACGTGGTGAAAGTTGCGGGCGTGCCGAGCGCCGAATCGCTGGAGAAGTTGCGCGGCGGAGTTTCGATTGCGACCGAAGATGGGCGCCGGGTTCGGACTGCGCCGGCGGGGATTCGCCTGATTAAGGAAGCAAACAATCCCTGGTATGAAGTCACGTTAATTGAAGGACGCAATCGCGAGATTCGGCGCATGTTTGAAAAGGTTGGGCATCACGTGGAGAAGATCAAGCGGGTTCGCTACGGGCCGCTAACTCTAGATGTACCACCGGGCCAGTTCCGCTCGTTGACCACGCAGGAAGTGGATCGCTTGCGCACCGTCTGCGGAAAACCGATGGCGCGGACGAAGACCTCCGTGGCATGATGAGCTGCGGATATGGGCCGCTTTCTTGATCTGGTCTCCAAGCCGGCACGTGAGATGGGCACCTCGAATGCCGCTCCGGCGCCAGCGGTGATGGAGCGGCGGGCGCGGGTCATCAGACTTGATTCCAACGAGAATCCTTTTGGGCCTTCGCCGCGTGCCGTCGATGCAATGCGGAAGGCGATCGCTACAGCGAACTTTTATCCTGACGATGATTGCAGCCAGTTGCGCTGGAAGTTGGCCGCGCGTCACGAATTACCTCCCGAGCAGGTGCTCGTGGGCGCAGGCTCGACCGAATTGATCAGCCTGCTTTGCCAGACGCTGCTCGCGCCGGGACTAAATGCCGTGACCAGCGAGCGTTCCTTCATTGTCTACTCGATGGCAGTGAAGGCAGCGGGCGGGCAGTTGATGGAAGCCGCAATGCGCGACGACAGCTTCGACCTGGAAGCAATTCTCGCCGCAATCAACGCGAATACACGTATCGTTTTTCTGGCAAACCCCAACAATCCCACGGGGACGGTGCTGGAGGCGGCTGCGGTGGAACGATTTCTGGCGCGCATTCCTGACCATGTAGTCGTGGTAATCGATGAGGCTTATTACGAGTTCGCGATGCATTTCGCGGCATTGCGGAAAATTACGCATTCGAACTCACTCGAGTATGTTCGAGAAGGTGGCAGCGTGGTGGTGCTGCGAACATTTTCTAAGGCGCATGGACTCGCCGGCTTGCGCGTGGGATATGTATTGGGCCAGACGGAATTGCTGGGTTATTGCGCCCGCATGCGCAATACATTTTCTGTGTCGTCGGTGGGACAAGCGGCGGCGATGGCTGCGCTGGATGACGACAGTCACATTCAAAGAGCGATCGAGAACAACGCCGCGCAGTCGCGAATTCTCGCCGATGGATTGTCGGCGCTCGGATATCGCGTGGTTCCGACTTCGGCGAATTTTCTGTTTTGCGATCTGGGAGAAGAGGCTGCGGCCTTCGCTGGTCGCTTGCTGGAGGAAGGTGTGGCCGTACGGCCAATGGGGCCTTGGGGAGCGCCGCATTGCATTCGCGTGACGATTGGGACGGGAGAGCAGAATCAGGCGTTTTTAAAGGCGGCGAGAACATCGGGTGGAAGAAGACGAGGTCCGATGGAAGGCAAGCAGGTTAAAGCTTAGAAAAAACCAGTTACCACAAGGGGCTTTATGTGCTGACGGATCCAGTCGAGGATTTGGGCGAACCGGAATTCTCGCCCGTCCATCGAGCCGGCAATGAACTCGTAACCCTGAAGGGCTTCGACCTCGATGTAAAAGCCATTGCGCCGGAGGAAGGACGTCGGCAGCAGTGAAGGCGATCCGCTCGTTGCCGTCGAGGAAGCCGTGGTTATTTCCAGACGATTCCATCAGCGCGGCCGCTTCTTCTTCGAAGGAACTGTAGTATCCGGTCTGCGGACGAAAAACGGCGGCCTCGACAGCGCCCTGATCGCGGACACCCAGGAAGCCCCCGAAGATTTCGATTAATCGATACTGCATGCGCTAGACTTCCGCTACCGTAAGGTAGTCCGCCATTTACTTCGCGAGACGCTGCAACCGGTCACGGTTACGAGCGACCGACTGCTCGAAGGGGTCCATCACTTCGGGGCGGACGAGGTGCTGGGAGGGAACCACGTTGTGCAGGTAGAACTTCAGCGCTTGTTCAAGAACATGTCGTTTGGTTTGCCCATTCTTCTCGGCAACCGCAACGAATTCGTCAAAGAGTTGAGCGTCAATCTCGGGGGTGAATTTTTTCGTGGTCGGGGCTGGCAAGTCTCCACCTGCCTGTTGCCTTATCTCATCATACTGATAGATCAAGTAAAATCTTGATCTATCCATCCTACTGTTAAAACAGGTTTTATGGACCTAGCGGGGTCGGCTTAACTTGCCCCCGGAAGGAAGCTCTACCCCTCCAGCACGGTCGCTCTCGCGGCTCCGTATAGTCCCGCATCGCTTCCTAACAAGGCGAGAGTGATGACGGTTCTTCGTTCACCGTGACTTCGGGTTTGCGGCAGGGCCGCGGCATCTTTTCCTGGAGAGAATCCGGAGTTGCCGGGACTGTCGAAGCCTGCCGAACTGCGCCCGGCCTGGACAGCCCCTTCGACTTTGCTCAGGGCAGGCGAGGGCGGCTGTCCCCACATGTTGCCTAGTGGATCATCCGGAGCGGTGGCGGCGTAGACCAGCGAGCGAGCGCGCAGCTCTTCGAACATGGCGGGGGCATAAGCGTCCCAGGCGCTCGCAACGCCGCCTCCGAGGACGTACATTTCGAGATTCAAGGTGTTGACTAGGTCGCCGAGCAGGATGCCGAGGTACCTCCCGAAAGTACGGAAGATGCGGCGCGCGGGCTCGTCGCCCTGGATCGCGAGGTTGTAAATCGACTTGGCGCCGAGTTCGGCGTCGGAGGATGCGGCCTGGGCTAGGGATGGCGCTTCTCCGGTGGCGATTTCCTCGCGCACCATGCGGGCGATCGCGCTGGCGGAAGCGTAGCGCTCGGCGCATCCGCGATTGCCGCAACCGCAGGGAGGGCCTTCGGGTTCGACGGTGACGTGGCCATACTCGCCCGCCATGCCATTCATGCCGTGCCAGATCTTTCCTTCGAGGATGAGTCCGCCGCCGATGCCGGTTCCCAGGGTTACGACCGCAACGTTGGCGATGCCGCGGGCGGCGCCGAGCCACTGCTCGCCGAGGGCGGCAACATTGGCGTCATTTTCGAGGACAACGCGAGTGCCCAGGCGACGCTCAATTTCCGCGCGCACTGGGTACTCTTCAAATCCGGGAAGGTTGGCCGACTTCCGTAGCATTCCAGTTCTCAGATCGACGATGCCCGGAATGCCGACGCCGGCTCCGAGAAGCTTTCCTGTTGGCTTGTACTTTTCGGAGAGATGTTGAATGGCATCGCACATGCGGTCGATAACCTGGTGAGGACCGAGAGCGACTTTGGTTCCGAGCGTAACTTTCTCGAGGAGCTGGCCATCGCTGCTAACGGCAGCGATGCGAAGATTGGTGCCACCGAGATCTACGCCGATGGAAAAATCAGGCATGCGGGGAAGGTTATCAGAATTGCGGCGGAGTGGTCTTGAAGGGAAGCGAGCCAGACGCGCGATTAGTGAGTCGCGAAGAACGAGATCCTTCGGCGCGCCTGGCTTGCTCAGGGCAGGATCCTTCGCGAGGCTCGCCCAGATCCTTCACTGCGCAAGGAATGCTTGTTCAGGATGACAAGGCTCACTTCTGGCACGTCGGGCAGTAATGGCTGCTGCGGCCGGCGATCACGACGCGCTTGATGGGCCTCTTGCAGACGAGGCAAGGCTCGCCTTCGCGGCCATAGACGCGGTGCTGCAGCTGGAAGAAGCCTTCTTCACCCTCAGCATCAACGTAGTCGGAGATGGAGGAGCCACCCAAGGCAATCGCCTCGTGAAGAACTTCTTTTACGGAAGTGAGCAGCTTGGCGAGCTGGTCGCGAGTAATGGTGGAGGCGCGGCGGCGAGGGCGAATTCCGGCACGGGACAACGATTCATCGGCGTAAATGTTACCCACCCCGCGCAAGAGTTTCTGATTCAGCAGAGCACTTTTAATGGGAGTCTTTCGGCCGCGAAATAACGTGAGGAAGCGTTCGAGATCGGCTTCCAGCGGCTCAATGCCGCCTGCGTCAAAGTCACCGTCCGCGACGACGCTCAAGCGGCCGAAGCGGCGGGGATCGACGAAGCGCAATTCCCTGCCCGAGGCCAGCTTCAGAATGGCGTGAGTATGTTTGAGAATTTCTGATTGTGGATCGCAGACCTGCATGCGGCCGGTCATGCCGAGATGGACGATGAATTGCCCGGCGATTTTCGCGCAGGCGTCTGGAGCCGGTCGCCCCGATTTAGGGCTACGGCTTTTCTTGGAGAAGGCTTGCCTTGAGTCTGCCGAAGGGAGCGCCCGCGCCACACGGGCCAGATCGAAGACAATGTGTTTGCCGACGCGGCGGACGGTCGGGATACGGCTACCCTCCAGAGCTGCGGCGATTTCCTGCGCGGGAGATTTGAGTACCTCGGGCTTTTGACCCAGCCAGACAGATTCGATGACATCGCCGGAAACGCGCTTCGCAAGGCCGCGGACGATGGTTTCCACTTCAGGGAGTTCGGGCATGTGTCTGCCGTTTGATGAGGCAAGCGGTTCGCAGGATTCCTGGTGGAATGCACTGCGGGAGTGGATCGTGGGCGGACGAGAAACTTCCGTTAGTCCTTGAGCGGCACGACGGCCCTGCCGTCGCGGCAAAATGTGGCTACCTTCTGGATATCACCATTGGCTTGAGGCAGGGTCATTACGGGTCCATAGCAGTAAACGGCGTGGCCGCTGGCGGCAAAGTACCAGCGTCCACTTTTGGAGTGTTGCTCCACTTGGCCGGACGGACGCCGGTCTGGCTGCGCTGGTTTCGCAACCGTCATGCTGAACAACAAGGCTAGGGTCAGGGCCTTCACTGCTTTCAAACTTTCTACAACTCTGCTGCAACATCCTACCGACGGATCCGCGTGGTGCTAAAGCGTAATCACGACTCGACGTTGATCTCCCAAATCCGAAGCAGGCACAGGTGGAACCTGGATGTCGGGTTTTGCACTCTTGCCTGCACGGCTCTGGGAACGGTGCGGTGGTACCTGGGTTGACGGGGCCTGGGTTAACGGGGTCTGGGTTAACGGGGTC
>Ga0187887_10000030_pt1 | contig 132309 bp, 119 predicted proteins | sample June2016WEW_7_10_FD_132977 | JGI IMG/M metagenome (GOLD analysis project Ga0187887, IMG submission 132977) | Peatland microbial communities from SPRUCE experiment site at the Marcell Experimental Forest, Minnesota, USA - June2016WEW_7_10 | ecosystem: Environmental > Terrestrial > Soil >... | reverse complement strand
TCGACCCGCCGATTGTTTCTTTTGTAGTAGGTATTCTTCACATGACGAAAATGTATGTTGGCAATCTCCCGTTCTCAATGGACGAGTCCGCGGTTCGTGCGCTGTTCGAGAAGCACGGTCCCGTCCAGTCGGTCGCCCTGATCAACGATCGCGACACCGGTCGGCCCCGCGGTTTCGGCTTCGTTGAAATGGCCAGCGCCGATGCGGCGCGTGCCATGCAGGCCTTGAATGGCCACGATGTCGATGGGCGAGCGCTGAAGGTGAACGAAGCGCAAGAGCGCACCGGCGGCGGTGGCGGCGGCGGTGGCGGCGGCGGGTCGCGTGGTCCGAAGCGCTGGTAATAGGCTTTAACTGACCAAGTTCTGGGGCCGCAGTGATGCGGCCCCAGTCGTTTGGCGCGGTCCGGTCCGCTTCAAGACCGGATCCTGCCCGGTCGTTGGCGCAACGGGCGAGATCGCGTAAATGCCTCGAATAGGGTTTACGCTCAACGCCGATTTGCCTATAATCGCCGCGCTCGGCATGGGATCGAGGCGTCTCGGTTCCAAAACGGACGGTTCTTGAGGGAACGTTCGGAAAGTACGCTGACTCGAAGAGCCCCTCGGAGGGGCTTTTTCGTTGAGAGACAAGGGGGCCGATGGTCCCCTTTTTTGTTTTGGGGCGAGTCTCCGTCGGCACGTCGCCATTGCGAAGGGTTTCAAGTCATGCGTGACGCCTTGATGCGCTTACTAGAGCCGCCGATCGAGGCGTTGGGCTTTGAGTTGCTCGAGCTCGAGTTCGCTCAGGCGGGGCGCGGGGGGACCTTAAGGATTTATATCGATCGCGGCGCCGCCGATAAGCGCGGCGAGGCTGGGGAACGCGGCGCGAGCGGCAACGATGACGGGGCCGGCGACGACCCATCGACGGACGGCGAGGTGCCGAGCCAGGGCGGGATCTCGGTGGATGACTGTGCGGCGGTGAGCCATGTCGTGAGTCAGATCCTCGACGCGGAGGACCCGATCAAGGGTCATTACACCCTGGAGGTGTCGTCGCCCGGTGTGGATCGGGTGCTGCGCAAGCGGGCGCACTTCGAGCGGTTCCTCGGTGAGCGGGTATTTGTCGAGCTTAAGCTGCCGATCGAGGGTCGGCGGCGCTTCGCCGGTACGTTGAAATCGGTGCTGGGCGAAGCGATTGTGGTGGAAGTCGACGGGCGGGCGCACGAGTTGCCCCTCGAACGGATACAGAAGGCGCGATTGCGGCCGGAATGACTAGGAGTCTTGGGCTATGAACAAAGAAATCTTGATGGCGGTCGATGCCGTATCGAACGAGAAGGGCGTCGACAAGGAAATCATTTTCGACGCGCTCGAGGCGGCGCTCGCATCGGCGACTCGCAAGAAGCACGGCGAGGAGCTCGACGTGCGCGTAGCCATCAATCGCAAGACCGGCGCGTACGACACGTTCCGGCGGTGGAAGGTGTTTGCCGATGATTCCAGCGAGCTCGAGGTGCCGGAACGCGAGTTGCGCATGGACGACGCGCGCGAGATCGACAAGGACGTGGAAGTGGGTGGCTACGTCGAGGAGCCGATGGAATCGGTGCCGTTCGGCCGCATCCTCGCGCAGACCGCCAAGCAGGTGATCGTGCAGAAGGTGCGCGAAGCCGAGCGTGCCCAGGTGGTGGACGCCTACAAGGACCGCGCCGGCACGTTGGTGAGCGGCATCGTCAAGCGTGTCGATCGGAACGGCATCTACGTAGATCTCGGCTCGAACGCGGAAGGGTACATCGCGCGCGAGGAGATGATTCCGCGCGAGCCCGTGCGCTCCCAGGACCGCATCAAAGCCTTCCTCAAGGAAGTGCGCTCCGAGCCGCGCGGTCCGCAGCTCTTTTTGTCGCGCACCGCGCCTGAATTTCTGATCGAGCTGTTCAAGCTCGAGGTGCCCGAAGTGGGTCAAGGCCTGATCAACATACTCGCGGCGGCCCGCGATGCGGGTGTGCGCGCGAAGATCGCCGTGCGCAGCAACGATCCTCGGGTCGATCCTGTCGGCGCCTGCGTCGGCATGCGCGGCTCGCGCGTGCAGGCGGTCTCGAACGAGATCGCCGGCGAGCGCGTCGACATCATCCCGTTCGACGAGAACAACGCGCAGTTCGTCATCAACGCGATGGCGCCGGCGGAGGTTACCTCCATCGTGGTCGACGAGGACTCGCACTCGATGGATATCGCGGTCTCGGAGGACAAGCTGTCGCAGGCCATCGGCCGCGGCGGCCAGAACATCCGGCTGGCGAGCGAGCTCACCGGCTGGGAATTGAACGTCATGAGCGAGTCGCAGGCGGAGGCGAAGAGCGAGAGCGAATCGCTCGCGCTGCGCGAAACGTTCATGCAGCAGCTCGACGTGGACGCCGATGTCGCGAGCATCCTGGTGCAGGAGGGATTCTCCACCATCGAGGAGATTGCCTACGTCCCGGCCAGCGAACTCAATGCCATCGAGGAGTTCGACGAGGAAATCGTCAAGGAGCTGCGCACGCGCGCCCGCGACGTGCTCTTGACTCAGGCCATCGCGAGCGAAGAGTCGATGGACGGCGCCGAGCCGTCGGCGGACCTCGTGGAGCTCGCCGGCGAGGCGCTGGCGAAGACGGTGGCGCGGAAGGGAGTTCGTACCCGGGACGACCTGGCCGACCTCGCGGTCGACGAGCTGGTCGAGATGGGCGGGGTGGATGAAAAGAAAGCCGCGGAACTCATCATGGATGCGCGCAAGCATTGGTTCGCGGAAGAAGATAAAGCGGTGAAGGCTGAGAAGGCCTAGGAGTCTCGCATGGCAGATGTAACAGTCGCGCAATTCGCCGAGGTCCTGAAGGTGCCGGTCGACCGGCTGCTCCAGCAGCTCGACCAGGCCGGAATCAGGGTGGACAGCGCCGAGGACATGATCAGCGAGGATGCGAAGCACGAGTTGCTGACGCACTTGCGCCGCAGCCATGGCCGCGACGACGCGCTGGCCGACGCCTCGCCCCGCAAGATCACCTTGCGGCGCAAGTCGCAGTCGGAGCTGAAGCTCGCGAGCCCGCAGGGCCGCGCCCGCACGGTGAACGTGGAAGTGCGCAGCAAGCGCACCTACGTCAAGCGCGAGGTGCTCGAGGATCAGGCGCGGCACCAACAGGAGGAGATCGACCGTCAGCGCGAGAGCGAGGAGCAGGCGAAGGCCGCTCTGGAGCGCGCCGAGCGCGAGCGGCTCGAGAAGGAGCGTCTCGACCGCGAGCGGCTGGAAGAGGAAAACCGCCGCCGCAGCGATGAAGAGAATCGCAAGCGCACCGCCGAGGAAGAGGCGCGCCGCCAGGCGGAGGCGCAGGCGCGCGAGCAGGCCGAGAAGGAGCGCAAGGCCGCGACCACGGCACCGGCGAAGCCGGGCAAGGCCGCCCGCGAAGTGGACGGGCAGGCGGCGACCCGCTATGGCCGGCAGGAGCTGCATATCGTCGGCGACGTGAGCTCGCGCCACAAAAAGAAGAAATCCCGCGACGGACGCCGCCGCACCGTGGGCAACGATGCCGACGCGAAGCACGGGTTCGAGATGCCGACCGCGCGCGTCGTGCGCGAAGTGGCCATCGGCGAGGCCATGACGGTCGGCGAGCTCGCGCAGAAAATGGCGGTCAAGGCGACTGAAGTCATCAAGGTGATGATGAACATGGGCGTGATGGCGACCATCAACCAGACCATCGAGCAGGATACGGCCATGCTGGTGGTGGAAGAGATGGGCCATACGCCGGTGCTGCGCAAGGACAATGTCATCGAGGAAGACTTGCAGGGTGAGACCGATACCTCCCTGGAGGTTTTGCCGCGGCCGCCGGTGGTGACGGTCATGGGTCACGTCGACCACGGCAAGACTTCGCTCCTCGACTATATCCGCCGCACCAAGGTGGCGGCGGGCGAGGCGGGAGGCATCACTCAGCACATCGGCGCGTATCACGTGGAGACCGCGCGCGGCATGGTGACCTTCCTCGATACCCCGGGCCACGCCGCGTTCACTTCCATGCGCGCCCGCGGCGCGCAGGTGACCGATATCGTGATCCTGGTCGTGGGGGCGGACGACGGCGTCATGCCGCAGACCATCGAAGCCATTCAGCATGCGAAGGCGGCGGGGGTTCCGATCGTCGTGGCGCTCAACAAGATCGACAAGCCGGAGGCGGATCCGGAGAAGGTCAAGCAGGAGCTCACCAAGCACGGCGTGATTCCGGAAGAATGGGGCGGCGAGAATATTTTCGTGAACGTCTCGGCGCGTACCGGCCAGGGCGTCGACCAGCTGCTCGAGAGCGTGCTGCTGCAGGCGGAAGTGCTGGAGCTCAAGGCGCCGACCGCGGGGCTCGCGGCGGGCTATGTGATCGAGTCGAGCCTGGAGAAGGGACGCGGCGCCGTCGCCACGGTCCTCGTGCTGCGCGGTACGCTGAAGCTGGGCGATCCGCTGCTCATCGGCCAGGAGTTCGGCCGGGTGCGTGCGTTGTTCGACGAGGCGGGAAAGCCGGTGGAAGCCGCAGGGCCGTCGATCCCGGTGGTGGTGCTGGGACTTTCCGGAGCGCCCAACGCGGGCGATGAGCTGTTGGTGGTGGAGAGCGAGCGCAAAGCGCGCGAGGTGGCCACCCATCGACAGGCGAAGTCGCGCGACGTGAAGCTTGCGCAAAAGAGCGCCAACATGCAGGACGTGTTCTCCTCCATGGGCGAGAACAAGCCGAATCTGGTGCAGCTGCTGGTCAAGGCGGACGTGCAGGGCAGCGTCGAGGCGTTGCGCGATGCGCTGAACGGCCTATCGACCGGCGAGGTTGCGGTCAACGTGGTGTCGTCCGGCGTCGGCGGACTCACGGAGTCCGATGTGACGCTGGCCGCCGCCTCCAAGGCGCGCATTATCGCTTTCAACGTCCGCGGCGACGCGGCCGCCCGCATCGCGATCAAGGATCACGGCGTCGATGTGCGTTACTACAGCATCATTTACGAGGCCATCGACGATATCCGGGCGGTGCTCACCGGCATGCTGGCGCCCGAGGTCAAGGAACAGATCGTGGGCCTTGCCGAGGTCCGCAACGTGTTCCGCTCGAGCAAGTTCGGCACCGTTGCGGGCTGCATGGTGATCGACGGCTATGTGCGCCGAAATTTCCCGATCCGCGTGCTGCGCGACAACGTGGTGATCTTCGAGGGAGCCCTGGAATCGCTGAAACGCTTCAAGGACGATGTGAACGAGGTGCGGGCCGGAACCGAGTGCGGCATCGGCGTGAAGAACTACAACGACGTGCGGGAAGGCGATCAGATCGAGTGCTACTCCCGCGTGGAAGTGGCGCGCACGCTGTAGCGCGGGCGCGGCGCTGTCATCGCCCATGGCCAAGGATAATCCGCGCGCTCGACGGCTCGGCGCCGAAATCCAACGGGAGCTCACCGAGCTCCTGAGGCGCGAGGTGAAGGATGAGCGGATCGGCAACGTCACCATCACGGCGGTCGACGTCACCGGGGATCTGCGCAGCGCGCGCGTTTATTATCTGATCTTCGGCAAGGACGGTCCGGATCCGGAAGTACAGCGCGGGCTCACGAGTGCGGCGGGATTCCTGCGCAATGCGCTGTCCAAGTCCCTGATGATTCGCTACACCCCGATGCTGACGTTCGAGCTCGACACCTCCATCGAGCACGGCGTGCGGTTGACCCAGCTGATCGATTCCGTCAACAAGCGCGGGGACTAAGGAGTAATGCCGACCGATGTGCATGGGATACTCCTGCTCGACAAGCCGCTCGGCCTGAGTTCCGCGGGCGCCGTGGCGCGCCTCAAATATCTGTTCAATGCACGCAAGGCGGGGCACACCGGCTCCCTGGATCCTCTCGCCTCCGGCATGCTGCCGATCTGCTTCGGCGAAGCGACCAAATTCGGTGCACTGATGCTCGACGCCGACAAGACGTACCGCGTCACGGTGCGGCTCGGCGAGCGCACTCCGAGCGCGGATCTGGAATCGGCGGTCGTCGAACGCCGGGAGCTGCCGCCGCTCTCGCTGGCGCGGATGGAGCTCGCGCTCGAGGAGTTTCCGCGCGACTATTCGCAGATTCCGCCCATGCATTCGGCGCTCAAGCAGGATGGCAAGCCGCTCTATGAGTACGCGCGGGCCGGCGAAACCCGCGAGCGCGCGCCGCGTCAGATACGTATTCACGCCATGCGGCTGATCGAGTGGCGTTCCCCCGACCTCTGTTTCGATGTGCGCTGCACGAAAGGCGCCTATATCCGGGTATTGGCCGAGGATCTCGCCGCGCGGATCGACACCATCGGCCACTTGGTCGGATTGCGGCGGCTGGGGGTCGCGCCTTTCGCCGATGCACCGCAATGGACCTTGGATGTCCTGGGCGGCATGTCGCGGGAACAGCGCGCGGCCTTATTATTGCCGGTGGATGCGGCGTTGGCGGATTGGCCGAGACTCGATTTGGCCGCGGAGGGGGCGGAGGCCTTTCGTCAGGGCCGCACCATCGCGGTGCCGCGCGAGGCTCCCGGGAAGGTGCGCATCTACGCGCCAGGCCTGGGTTTTTTGGGCTTGGGAGCCGTGGAGGCCGCCGGCCGGCTGGTGCCGCTGCGGCTGATTTCAGCGGCAACGAATCGAGCTTGAGGGCAAGTCCTGCGGCGCGTACAATGCGCGCCTTCCTAAAGGGTCTAAGTTATTGATTGAGGTTTGATTTCATGCCACTTACTCGCGAAGAAAAGAGCGGAGTCGTCGGTAAATTTCAGCGCAGTGCGCGCGACACCGGTTCCCCCGAGGTTCAAATTGCCCTGCTGTCCGAGCGCATCAACGGCTTGAGCCAGCATTTCACCACGCACAAAGCCGATCATGCTTCGCGCCGCGGATTGCTCAAGATGGTCAATCAGCGCCGCAAGCTTCTCGACTACCTGAAGAGCCGCACGCCGGACAAATACTCTCAGTTGGTCGAGCAATTGGGGCTGCGCCGATAGGCGCAGGATTGCGCGCATACCTGACCGCCGCGGCGTCGCCGTCGGCGTGTCGTCACTACTTTCGATAAGGGGCCTACGTGAGCCAATCCAAGAAGAGTTTTCAGTATGGGGAACACACCGTAACGATCGAGACGGGAGAGTTGGCGCGTCAGGCGGACGGCGCGGTGCTCGTGTCGATGGGCGAGACGGTCGTTCTGGTGACCGCGGTGGGCCTGAAGAAGGCGACTCCGGGCCGCGATTTCTTTCCGCTCACGGTTAACTACCAAGAGAAGACTTACGCTGCGGGCCGCATCCCCGGCGGATTCTTCAAGCGCGAGGGCCGTCCCACCGAGAAGGAGACGCTCACTTCGCGTTTGATCGATCGGCCGATTCGGCCGCTGTTTCCGGAGGGCTTCATCAACGACGTGCAAGTCGTCGCCTCGGTGCTCTCCGTCAATTCCGAAGTGGATCCCGACATCGCCTCGCTGATCGGTGCGTCCGCGGCGCTCGCGATTTCCGGCATGCCGTTCCTCGGACCCATCGGCGCGGCGCGCGTCGGATACCGCGACGGCAAATACCTCTTGAACCCGACGGCAACGCAGCTCGCCGAATCGAAGCTCGATCTCGTCGTCGCGGGCACGGCCGAAGGCGTCCTCATGGTCGAGTCGGAGGCCAAGGGTCTGGACGAGGAAACCATGCTGGGCGCCGTGGTGTTCGGGCACGATCAGATGCAGATCGCCATCAAGGCCATCAATGAGCTCGTTGCCGAGGCGGGCAAGCCGAAATGGAGCTGGGTTGCGCCGGAAGGCAATACGGAATTGAAGTCCGCCGTGAGCTCCTTCGCCGAGAAGGAGCTGGTCGCCGCCTATGCGATCACCGAGAAGCAGCAGCGTTACGCCAAGATCGGCGAGATCAAGGCCGCCACGATCGCGAAGCTCGCGAGCGGCGAAAACGCGAAGTTCACCGCCGATCAAGTCGGCAACGAATTCTTCAATCTGGAATATCGCCTGGTGCGCGAGCGGATCCTGCAAGGGCATCCGCGAATCGACGGCCGCGACACGAAGACCGTGCGCCCCATCAGCATCCGCACCGGCGTGCTGGCACGAACGCACGGCTCGGCGTTGTTCACTCGCGGCGAGACTCAGGCGCTGGTGGTGACCACGCTCGGCACCGGACGCGATGCGCAGATCATCGATGGACTGACCGGCGAGCGTAAGGAGCCGTTCATGCTCCATTACAATTTTCCGCCGTTCAGCGTCGGCGAGACGGGGATGATGGGCTCGCCGAAGCGCCGCGAGATCGGCCACGGCAACCTGGCCAAGCGCGGCGTCAAAGCCGTCATGCCGGATCTCGAGAAGTTTCCGTACGTGATCCGCGTAGTCTCCGAAATTCTCGAGTCGAACGGCTCGAGCTCCATGGCGTCGGTGTGCGGCACGAGTCTCGCACTGATGGACGCAGGCGTCCCCATCACCGCACCGGTGGCGGGCGTCGCCATGGGTCTGGTGAAAGAGGGGGACCGTTACCAGGTGCTGACCGACATTCTCGGCGATGAGGATCACCTGGGCGACATGGATTTCAAGGTCGCCGGCACGACCAACGGCATCACGGCGCTGCAGATGGACATCAAGATCACGAGCATTACGCGCGAGATCATGAAGGTGGCGCTCGATCAGGCCCGCGCCGGACGGCTGCACATCCTCGGCGAGATGAACAAGGTTCTCTCCAAGCCGCGCGAAAACATGTCCGAGTGGGCGCCCACCATCATCACCCTGAAGATCGATCCGGAAAAGATCCGCGACGTCATCGGCAAGGGCGGGGCGGTGATCCGCCAGATCACCGAGGAGACCGGCACCTCCATCGACATCGAGAACGACGGCACCGTGAAAATCGCCTCCGTGCAGGGCGCGGCCGGCCGCGAAGCGCAGCGCCGGATCGAGCTGATCACCGCCGATGTGGAAGTGGGGCGCGTGTACGAGGGCCGGGTCGCCCGGCTGATGGACTTTGGCGCGTTCGTGACCATTCTCCCCGGCCGCGACGGTTTGGTGCACATTTCGCAAATCTCCGAGGAGCGGGTGGAGCGCGTGGGCGACAAGCTGAAGGAGGGGGACGTCGTGCGCGTGAAGGTGCTCGAGGTCGACCGCCAAGGCCGCGTCCGCCTCTCCATGCGCAATGTCGACGCGGCCTGACGGCGGCCGCTCCTTCATTGTTCCGCGGGGAGCGTCGCTGAAGGCGGCGGCGCTCCTCGTTCTTGCCGCCGCCGGCGCCCTGGGCGCATCGAGCGCGGCTTGCGCATCCGACGATGGCCTGTACCTTGGCTGGATGGACCGCTCCGTCGCCCCAGGCGCCGATTTCTTCAGGTTCGCCAACGGCGGCTGGATCAAGACCCACCCGATTCCTCCGGACCGCTCGTACTGGGGCGTCGACACCATCCTGGAACAGGAAAATCAGACCTTCATCCGCGATCTCGTGGAGTCCTTGGGCAAGGAGGATTGGCCCGCGGGGACTTCGCAGCGCAAGGTCGCCGATTTCTACCTGAGCGGCATGGACGAGCGCGCGATCGAGGCTGCGGGCGCCGGTCCGCTCGAACCGGAGCTTGGACGCATCGCCGCGATCCGCACGTCGATCGACCTCCAGGAGGAGATCGCGCATCTGCAGACGATCGGCGTATCCGCGCCGCTGTCGCTCGGGCAAATGCAGGATTTCAACGACAGTACGCGGGTGATTGCGCTCGTGGCGCAAAGCGGGCTCGGATTGCCGAACCGTGATTATTACTTGAAGAGCGAGCCTACGTTCAAGGCGGCGCGCGCCGCATATCTCGAACACGTGGCACGCATGCTCGTTCTGTTGGGCGATGCGCCGGTGTCTGCCGGGCGTGAATCGAAGACCATCCTGGAGATGGAAACTCGCCTGGCGGATGCGTCGATGTCGGATGTGGAGCAGCGCGATCCGCATGCCGTCTACCATCCTATGTCGCTCGATCGGGCGCAGGCGGTGACTCCGCACTTCGACTGGCATCAGTTGCTTAAGCTCGCGGGACATCCGGAGATCGGTTCGCTGAACGTCGGCATGCCGGAGTTCTTCCGGGCAGTCGACCGGGAGCTCGTACACACCTCGATCGAGGACTGGAAAACGTATCTGCGCTGGCAGCTTCTCGACACCTTCGCGCCGTTCCTTTCCAGGCGCTTCGTGGATGAGGATTTTCGCATGACCTCGGCGCTCACCGGCGCGCAGGAGCTGCAGGCTCGTTGGCTGCGCGTCCTGCGCGCCGAGGATCAAGCGATCGGATTCGCGATCGGCCAGATCTATGTCGCGCAAAGATTTCCGCCGGCCGCCAAGCAGGCGGCGACCGCCATCGTCGAGCGCGTGCGCGATGCGCTTCGCACCGACCTTGCGACGCTGACCTGGATGACGCCCGCGACGCGCGCCGCGGCTGCGGCGAAGCTCGACCTGATGCAGCTGCGGGTCGGGTATCCGGACCAATGGCGCGATTACAGCGGACTCGCCATCGATCGCGGGCCGTACGTGCTCAACGTCATGCGTGCGAACGCCTTCGAGTTCAATCGCCAACTCGCCAAGGTGGGCAAACCCGTCGACCGGAGCGAGTGGTACATGACACCGCAAACGGTGAATGCCTACTACGACCCCTCGATGAACAGCTTGAACGTGCCGGCGGGCATCCTGCGGCCGCCATACTTCGATGCGAACTGGCCCGATGCCGTGAATTACGGCGCCACCGGCGCGACGGTCGGTCACGAAATGACCCATGGGTTCGACGACGAGGGCGCGCAATTCGACGGTCACGGAAATCTCAAGGACTGGTGGGCGCCCGCGGATCTGGCGAAGTTCCACGCGGCTACGCGCTGCATCTCCGATCAGTACTCTCGATTCACCGTGGGCGGCGGCCTGCACGTGCAAGGCGACCTGGTGACCGGAGAGGCGACGGCGGACCTCGGCGGCTTGATGCTCGCGTGGAGAGCAATGCATTCGGCGCCAGCCGCGAAGGCTCTACCCGTGCCCGGCGGATACACGCCGGATCAAATGTTCTTCATCGCATTCGCCCACTCATGGGCGAGCGCAATCCGTCCTCGACAGGCCGAGGAAATGGTGACGACCGACCCGCATCCGCCAGCCGACGACCGCACCAACGCAACTCTGGCAAATAGCCCGGACTTCCAGCGGGCATTTGCAATCACGAGTCCCGCACCGATGGTCAAGAGGGACCGCTGCGTCATTTGGTGAGGCCGGGCTACTTGGTGAGGTTGGAGTCCTCCCGCTCTTTCTCGTTGTCGCGAAGCCGTACCGGCGCCAGCGCCTTGAAGCCATCTTCGGCGGCGCGCGCGCGCGGCTGCGCGTCGCTTCCCGAAAATGGCTTGAGGCGCTCCCGGGTCAGATGATTCTGGCCGAGGAACTGCCGGAGGGTTTGCTCCAGATGGCCGCTGACTGCTCCCTGCGTGTCGCTGCCGTACGAACGGATGACATTGACCATGAACTCTTGCGTCAATATCGGTTCGGGCAAATGTTCCTGCTCGGCGATCACCTGCAGCAGAATGCTTCGCGTGATATCGGCATTGTTCTTCTTGTCGACGACAACGAAGTCGATTTTCTCGACCACCAACCGCCGCACGTCCGCCAGCGTGATGTACCGGCTTTCCACGGTATCGTAGAGGCGGCGGTTGGGATATTTTTTAATCACTCGCGGATCGCTCATAGGCTCCTCGCTCGTGTTGGTACCGACGCGTGACCGGAAGATGCCGGCTCGTGCCTGGACCATGACCACAGTCATTGAATACTGCGATTCAAGGATAGCGCAATGCAGCGCTAAGGCAAGCCGGGTTTTCCGATAGCGATGGGGGTGGCTTCCGAGCCCTCCAAAGGCAGCGCCAGGCGCTTGTAAAGTCGATTTAAGGTCCAATGGGCCTGCGCCCAGGCCCAAAGCTCGCTCACCGGGGCGCCGATGAGCCCGGGCGGCGGCGCCAATCCCAACAGGTGTAGGACTTCGAGAAGTAGTTTTGAGGGCTCCGTCCTATCCGCAGGCACGCTGCGCGTCGATTTCGCAAGCTTTGATCCGTCGGGTTCGACCAAGACGGGGACGTGGGCGTAGCGCGGCACCGGCAGCGCGAGCTTGCGTTGCAGGTATATCTGTCTGGGGGTGTCGTGCAGGAGATCGGCCCCACGCACCACGTGCGTGACGCCCTGGGCTGCATCGTCGACGACGACCGCCAGAAGGTAGGAGAAATACCCGTCACGACGCTTCAAGATCGCATCCCCCACGGCGGCAGCCACGTCCTGCGCGTGCGCACCCTGCAGGCGATCGTCGAAGCCTATCGTTTCCGGGTCGACCCGCAGCCGAGTCGCGGTGGCCGCGCCGGGGTTTCTCGGCCCCCCACGGCAGAATCCCGGATAGCGTTCTTCGTCGGCAAGATCCTGCCGGCTGCAGGAGCACTGGAACGTCAGGCCGCGCGATCGCAGATCCTCGAGCACCGCGGCGTATGGTTCGCCGCGATCGGACTGACGCCATACGCCGCCGTCCCACTCGAAGCCGAATGCCTCCAGAGTCCGCAGAATGCCTGCCGCCGCGCCCGCAACTTCGCGAGAGCGGTCCACATCTTCCATGCGCACCAGCCAGCGTCCGCCGTGCGCCCGCGCATCGAGATAGCTCGCCGCGGCGGTGTACAGCGAGCCGACATGCAGGTCGCCCGTGGGAGAAGGAGCGAACCGGCCGACGTAGCCCGCGATAGCGGGCTTGCCGCCGCCCGCGGCGCTTCTAGCGGTATCTGTCGTCGCGGTCGCCGTACTGCTTTTCGCGGCGTTCGCGCCGTTCCTGTGCCTCGACCGACAGGGTGGCCACGGGGCGCGCTTCGAGCCGCTTGATCCCAATTTCCTCGCCCGTCTCCAGGCAGTAACCGTAGGAACCGTCCTCGATCCGCTTCAGCGCCTCGTCGATCTTTCGGATCAGCTTGCGCTCGCGATCGCGCGTGCGCAGCTCCAGGCTGAACTCCTCTTCCTGGGTGGCGCGATCGTTCGGATCGGGAAAGTTGGCCGCCTCGTCCTTCATGTGCAGTACGGTGCGGTCGACTTCGACCATCAAGTCCCGTTTCCACGATTGCAAGATGCGCGCGAAGTGCTCCAACTGCTCCTTGTTCATGTATTGCTCGCCGCGGCGAGCAATATAGGGCTTCACATTGCGCGGTCCCGCGAGGAGGCTTGCCGAGCCGCCGGGCTCCCCATCGGCGTCTTCGTCGCTGGGAACGGTGGCACGCGTCGGCATCACCAAGGGGCGCGAGTCGAATTTGATGGGCGCCACTTTCTCGGAACTCACGGAGATCGTCTCCGGTTCCGGCTTCGCGGATGTCTTGGCGCGGGGCGGGTGCGCTACGTGGTTGGCCTGGGCCGCGATGGGTTTGGGCGTCGGCGTTTTGGGTGCTGGTTTCTGCGGTTTCACGGGTACCTTCGATGTAATGGGCTTAGGGCTGGGTGGCGGTCGCGTTGCCTTTTTGGCCACGGCTGTCTTGCGCACAGCTTTCTTGGGTATCGCCTTTCCTGGCTTCTTAGCCGCTTTAATTGGTTTTTTCGAGGGCATTCTGATTCTCCGCCTCCAAAGAGAGAGCGCGCGATTATACCGACGCATTGCGGCCTGTACAGGGCGGCGACGGCTCATCTTTGAGGAAGTATAACCCTCTGATTCATCGATAAATCCGGGGCCTGCCCCGGAGGCGGTGCCGGGTCGCCCAACCCACCCGGCGCGCCGGGTGCGGCGGGGCGGTGAAATGGGGCGTGGGGGGCTCCTACGGCGGGTGTTCGCCCCGGGGGAAGCGGCGCGCGGGCGGGGCTACGGAAGGACCACAGGAGGTGCGGCCCTCCATTCCGGCTGTCGGTGTTCGGCGACGATGGTCGTGTGGATCCCTCCGCGGACGTTGAACTCGGCCACCAGGCGCATGAATCGGGGCGCCGTGGCTCGGACCAGATCGCCGAGGATTTCGTTGGTCACGGCTTCGTGGAAGGCGCCGCGATTGCGGAACGACCAGACATAGATCTTCAAGGATTTCAGCTCGACGCAGCGCTGATCGGGAACGTATTCGAGCTTCAGGGTGGCGAAATCCGGCTGCCCGGTTTTCGGACACAGACAGGTGAATTCCGGGATGCTCATCCGAATGGTGTAGTCGCGTTCGGGGGTGGGATTTGCGAAGGTCTCGAGGGTCGTGGTCATCGGAGCGCAGGGGTTTACGAATGTGGCGATTACTTTACACTACGCGCCACATCGACGGCACGGCCCGACGGACCCGCCGACGCCAACTCACTCCCGTCAAACTCAAGGCTGGCCATAACTGATGCGCCTTACAAAACTCAAGATTGCAGGCTTCAAGTCGTTCGTTGACCCCACCACAGTCACCTTCCCGAGCAGTCTGACGGGCGTGGTCGGCCCGAACGGCTGCGGCAAATCGAACATCATCGATTCGGTGCGCTGGGTCATGGGTGAGATTTCCGCCAAGCATTTGCGCGGCGAATCGATGGCGGACGTGATCTTCAACGGCTCCTCGGCGCGCAAGCCCCTGGGCAGCGCGTCGGTGGAGCTGGTGTTCGATAATTCCGACGGCAAGATCGGTGGGGCGTACGCGACTTACAACGAGGTTGCGTTGCGCCGCTCCGTGAGCCGCGACGGCACGTCGGACTATTTCATCAACGGCATCAAGGTCCGGCGCAAGGACATCACGCAGCTCTTCCTGGGTACGGGTCTCGGATCGCGCAGCTATGCCATCATCGAGCAGGGCATGATCTCGCGCATCATCGAGGCGCGCCCGGACGACTTGCGCGCTTTCCTGGAGGAGGCGGCGGGGATATCGCGCTACAAGGAGCGGCGCCGGGAAACCGAGAGCCGCATCGCGGAGACCCGGGAAAATCTCGACCGCTTGAACGATCTGCGCGAGGAAGTGGAGAAGCAGATCCGCCATTTGCAGCGCCAGGCCGCGACCGCCCGCAGATACCAAGTGCTCAAGGAGGAGGAGCGAAAACTTCAGGCGGAAGTATTCGCGCTGCGCTTGCAGGGGCTCGACGTAGAGGCGGGCGTGCGCGATTCGACCACCGAACGCTGCGAGACCGCGATGCAAGGGGCCATCGCGGATCTGCGCGAGGCGGAATCCGAGATCGAAAGGATCCGGGTCGATCAGTCGGCGAAGGCGGACGCGCTCGGCGCCATTCAGGAGCGCTTCTACGCGGCGGGCTCCGACGTATCGCGCATCGAGCAAAACATTCAGCATGCGCGCGAATTGCAGCAGCGGCAGCGCGCGGACTCGGAGCAGGCGCAGGCCCAGGTGCAGGAGCTCACCGGAGTGGTCGAGCGCGACCGCAATCAGCTCGAGTCGCTTGCCCGCGAGCTTGCCACCATGATCCCGAGCTTGGATGTTGCGCACGGCGAGGAACGCTCGGCGGCCACCGGACTCGAGCACTGCGAGCAGGCGCTCGCCACTTGGCAGGCGGCCTCCGATGCGCATGCGCGTGCGGTCGCGGCCGGCCAGCGCGAGACGCAGGTCGAGCGGGCGCGCATCGAGCAACTCGAAAGCCAGCAGCATCGCCTAATGCATCAGCGCGAGCGGCAGGAGACGGAGCGCACGGCGCTCGCGCAATCGCAGCCGGCAATCGCGCTCGAGACTCTCGCGGAACAGGCCGCGCTCGCGCGCGATGCCGGCGAGAAAGCGGCCGCGGAACTGTCGGAGTTGCTGGGCGAGTTGACGGCGGCCCGCGAGAAGGAGCGCGAGCAGACGGCGGGGTTGAACGCGCTGCGCGCGCGCGCCCAGCAGGCGCTGGGACGGCAGGTGTCCACCGAGGCGCTGCAGCAGGCGGCGCTCGGCAAAGTGTCGGGCAAGGTGACGCAGTGGCTCAAATCCCAGGCGCTCGATTCCAATCCGCGCGTCGCCCAGCAGTTGCGCGTGGAGCACGGCTGGGAGAAGGCGGTCGAGACCGTGCTCGGTTCGTATCTCGAGGCGGTGTGCGTGGATGGGCTCGACTCCATCGCCGATCTGTTGGGAAGTTTCGACGGCGGGCATCTCGCCGTGGTGAGCGCCGGCGATGCAGTCCGGGCGGCACCCCCGGAACTCGATTCCGGCGCCGGTTCCGACAGTCTGCAGGGCAAGGTGCAGGGCGGCTCCTATCTTCATTCGGTGTTGAGCTCGGTGTTCACGGCCGAGAGCCTCGCCGATGCGCTGCGGCTCAGGCACGGCCTGAGTTCCGGGCAATCGGTGGTGACGCGCGATGGGATCTGGCTGGGGCCGGATTGGCTGCGGCTGTCGCGGGACCGGGAGCCGCACACCGGCGTGATCGAGCGCGAGGAGTCGCTGCGCCTGTTGCGCGTCGAAGTGAGCCGGCTCGAATCCGAGGTCAAGGACGGCGAGCGCCAGCTCGAGATCAGCCGCGGGCGCGTGCGCGAATACGAGGATCGGCGCGACCGACTGCAGGCCGAGGTGAATCGTCTGCATCGAGAGCACGTGGATCGCCGCGCGGAGCACGACGCCGCCGAAGCGCGCAAGGCCGATACCGCTCGGCGGCTGCATCAGCTCGAGACGGGCCTCGCCGACGTGCGCGCGGAGCTGGAGCGCACCGAGACCGAACTGCGTGCGGCCCGCGCCCGCATGGAGACGGCCATCGATGCGCTGGCGGCGCTCGAGCCGCAACGCGTGGAGCTCGAGCAGGAGCGTGAGCGCATGCGCGCGGAGCTTGCGGCAGCGCGCGCCGCGATGCAGAGCGCTCAGCAGCGGGCGCGGGAGCTGGCCGTGCAGGTGGAATCGCGGCGCAGTGCGCACGCCTCCTTGGAGACCACGATCGCCCGCCTGGAGAAGCAGCTGCAGGAACTCGCCCAGCGCCGTGACGATCTCGTCCGGCAGTTGAAGGACGGCGAGGAGCCTCTGGCCGCGCTAGCGGGGCAGATCGAGCGTGCGCTGACGATCCGCGCGCAAATCGAGGCGGAACTCCACGCGGCCCGTATTGCAAGCGAGGAGCTGGATGCGCTGCTTCGGGATCGGGACACACGCCGCGCCTCGCTCGACACCCAAGTCGAGTCGGCGCGCGCGGCGTTGGATGAGGCGCGTTTGGCGGCGCAGCAGGTGCGCGTGCGGCGCGAGAGCGTCGCCGAGCAACTGGCGGCAACCACCTTCGAACTGGCCGATCTGCTGGCCGGGCTCGGCGCCGAAGCGACGGGGGAGACTTGGGAGGCCCGCTTGGAGGAGACCAAGGGCAAGATCGATCGTCTGGGGCAGGTGAATCTCGCGGCGATCGGCGAATTCAAGGAGCAGTCGGAGCGCAAGGAATACCTCGACCGGCAGTGCAAGGATCTCACCGATGCGCTCGAGACGCTCGAGTCCGCGATGCGCAAGATCGATCGCGAGACGCGCTCGCGCTTTCAGGACACCTTCGATCGGGTCAATGCCGGTCTCAAGGAAAAGTTTCCGCGCCTGTTCGGCGGCGGCCACGCGTATCTGGAATTGACAGGCGAGGAAGCGGAAGTCTCCGGCGTGTCGGTCATGGCGCGGCCGCCGGGCAAGCGCAACAGCACCATCAGCCAGCTATCGGGCGGGGAGAAAGCGCTGACCGCGGTCGCGCTGGTGTTCTCGATCTTCGACCTGAATCCGGCGCCATTCTGTCTGCTGGACGAGGTCGATGCGCCGCTCGACGACAACAATATCGGCCGCTTCTGCGACATCGTGCGCGAAATGTCGCGCAACGTGCAGTTCATTTTCATCACGCACAACAAAACCACCATGGAACTGGCCTCGCAACTGGTGGGCGTCACACAGAACGAGCCGGGCGTGTCGCGCTTGGTGGCGGTCGATGTCGACGAGGCGGTGCGCATGGCTGCGATGTAGGCAATCAAGGACCTCACGTTGGCGGAGCTGCGTTTGATACTGTCGGGTCTGGGCGTGGTGGCGATCGCCGCCATTTGGTGGTGGTCCACGCGCCGTTCCGGCCAGGCGCCGGGAAATTCCGAGCTGCGAGAGTCCTCCGTGTTGCCGATTCAGAACCTCGCGCCGGCGCCCGAAGGCCGCGAGAGAGCCCCCGAGCCGCGGGACCGCGTCGAAGTTCGGGACCGCCCAGAGACGCGTGACCGGCCGGAGATGCGGGACCGCCCGGATTTTCGCGATCGCACCACCATAGCGCCCTTGGAGCCTTTGAGCATTCGCACGGCGGACTTCGATCGGGTGCCCATTCTCGATCTGCCGATGATGGCTCACCCGGAGCCGCCACCGGCGAAAGATGCTGATGCCATCGACGTGTCCATACTCGAGATGACCGCCGATCCCCTTTCGGCTGATATCGCCGATGAGGCCGAGCGATCGCCCGGCCCGACGGTCGAGCCGGAGCCGGCGGCGTCACCGGCGCCCGCGTCAGAGGCGCCCCTCGGTTTGAGCGCGAGCACGGAGAACGGCGATCGACTCGCGCCGGTCGAGTCCCCGTCCGATGAGGGCGAGCGACAGAAGATCGTCACGCTGCGAGTCTGCGCCGTAGGGGAAGATCGCTGGTCCGGACGGGATTTGATGGCGGTGCTCGAAGGTCACGGCTTGGCCTACGGCCAGTACCAGGTCTATCACCGCAAGCACGCGGATGGACGCAGCATCTTTTATGTCGCGAGCCTGATCGAACCCGGCACCTTCGATGCCAACCGCATGGCCGAGGAGGAATTTCGCGGGGTGAGCATGTTCGCGGTGCTGCCGGGCCCGGTCGAGCCGCTGCAAGCCGTCGACGCCTTGCTGGCGACCGCCCGCGAGCTGGCGCGTGCTCTTTCCGGTACGGTGCAGGACGCCAAGGGGATGCCCTTTTCACCGCAACGCATCGCCACGCTCCGCGAGGATGTGGCGCGGTATCAATCCGCCCGCGGTCCGGCGGCTTAGAGTCCCGCGCGGTTCTCATGGGCTCGGCACGGGAGGCGGGCACACTCAAACGCAAGGCGGCGGCACGCGTTGCCGAATTGCGTGAGATGTTGGATCGTTACAATTACCGCTATCACGCCCTCGATGATCCGGAAGTGCCCGATGCCGAGTACGACCGGCTCATGGTCGAGCTGCGCGGCATAGAAGCCGAGCATCCGGAACTCCTCTCCGCCGACTCGCCCACGCAGCGGGTGGGTGCCGCCCCCGTCGCCGCATTCGGCACGGTCAGGCACCGCATTCCCATGCTGTCGCTGGACAACGCATTCACGGAGCAGGAAGTTCGGGATTTCGACCGGCGCATCCGCGATCGGCTGCCCGAGACCAAGTCGATTCGCTATTCGGCGGAGCCGAAGCTCGACGGCCTGGCCATCAGCGCGCGTTACGAGAACGGGTCGTTCGTGCAGGGCGCCACTCGCGGCGACGGCGAGACGGGCGAGGACATCACGCAGAATCTTCGCACCATTGCGGCTTTGCCCCTCAGGCTCCGAGGCGCCGGCGTGCCGCGCGAGCTCGAAGTGCGAGGCGAGGTGTTCATGCCGCTGGCCGGCTTCGAGCGATTCAACCAGGAGGCGCTGGCCCGCGGCGAGAAGACGCTCGTGAATCCCCGCAATGCGGCCGCGGGAAGTCTCAGGCAGCTCGATCCGCGGATGACGGCGGCGCGGCCGCTCGACATCTTCATCTACGGGGTCGGCCACGTCGAGGGTGGAGAATTGCCGGGCCATCACAGCGAGCTGCTCGCGTCGTTGCGCCGATGGGGCTTCAAGATCTGCCCGCAATCGCGCACCGTCGAATCGATCGAGGGCTGTCTCGAATACTATGCCGAGATCGGCGCCGCGCGCGCGAAGCTCCCGTACCAGATCGACGGCGTCGTCTACAAAGTCGACGACATCAAGCTGCAGCGCCGCCTCGGATTCGTATCGCGGGCCCCGCGCTGGGCGATCGCGCATAAGTTCCCGGCCGAAGAGGCGCTCACCACGGTTCGCGGCATCGAATTTCAGGTGGGGCGCACGGGCGCACTCACCCCGGTGGCGCGGCTCGAGCCCGTGTTCGTGGGCGGCGTCACCGTCAGCAATGCCACATTGCACAACACGGACGAGATGGAGCGCAAGGATGTGCGGCCGGGCGACACGGTGGTGATCCGCCGCGCGGGCGACGTGATTCCCGAGGTGGTGCGAGCGCTGCCGGAGCGCCGCGTCGCGGGAGCCGAGCTGGTGGCGTTGCCGAAACATTGTCCGGTATGCGGCTCGCCGGTGGTGCGTGAATCCGATCAAGCCATCGCTCGATGCACGGGCGGACGGAGCTGTCCGGCGCAGCGCAAGGAAGAGATCAAACACTTCGCATCGCGCCGCGCGCTCGATATCCAGGGACTGGGCGATAAGCTCGTCGACCAGCTGGTGGAGCGCGACTGGGTGAAGACGCCGGCCGATCTGTTCGACCTCGAGGCCGCCCAGATCGAGACCCTGGAGCGCATGGGGGAGAAATCGGCGCAAAAGCTGTACGCGGCGATCGCGGCGGCCAAGAGCACCACGCTGCCGCGTTTTCTGTACGCCCTCGGCATACGCGATGTCGGGGAGGCGACGGCGCTCGCGTTGGCCCAGCATTTTGGGAGCGCCGAGTCGCTTCGCGATGCGTCGGAGGAGCAGATACTCCAGGTCCCGGACGTGGGCCCGGTCGTCGCTCGCAATATCCGTGCCTACTTCGAGAGCCCGGAGAATCGGACCCTGCTCAGCCGCCTATTGGCGAGCGGGATTCGCTGGCCCGCCGTCGAGCGTCCGGTGTCTACCGGTCATTTCGTGGGCAAGAGTTTCGTGTTGACCGGCACGCTCGCCGCAATGACCCGAGAGGCGGCTCGCGATGCGATCGTGCAGCGCGGCGGGAAGGTCAGCGCCAGCGTCTCGAAAAAGACCGATTTCTTGGTGGCCGGCGCGGACCCCGGTTCCAAGCTCGCCAAGGCGCGCGACCTGGGGGTCGACATCCTGGACGAGGCGGCATTCATCGATCTGCTGAAGGAATAACTGGCCCGGCATTCGCCGTCGGCGGCGCCAAAAAAAAGCGGGCCCGCAGGCCCGCTCGATTCGATTGCCGGAGTCGTCGCCTTTTAGGGCGTGGGCGCCGTCTTCTCGATCTTCGCGTTCTTCTTCAGATCCGCGACGTATGCCTGCAGCTTCTTCCGGATCACCTGGTTCGCGAGCTGCGCCTTGACCTGATCGAACGGCGGCGGAGTCTTCTCGCGGGTGTCCTCGAGCTGGATCACGTGCCAGCCGAACTGAGTCTGAACCGGCTCCTGCGTGATCTCGCCTTTCTTCAGACCGACAACGGCGTCCGCGAACGGCTTGACCATGCGCGAGGTCGTAAACCAGCCGAGCTCGCCGCCGTTGTTCTTCGACCCGGTGTCGGTCGATTGTGCCTTCGCGAGATCCTCGAACTTGGCGCCGCCCTTGAGTTTCTTGATGATCTGCTCGCCGTCCTCCTTGGTGGCGACGAGGATGTGACGCGCCTTGTATTCGTTCTTGTCCATGGCGGCGACGGCGGTCTCGTACTCGGCGTGCAAATCGGCATCGGAGGGCTGCAGCGACTTGATGTATTTCTGTGACTCGGCATCCGCCAAGACGCGCGTGTGCAACAGATGCAGTTGCGCCACGGTATCCGGATCGTTCTGCAGTCCATCTTTTTCGGCCTGATCGGCGAGGAGTTGCATGTTGATCAAATCGTCGACGACCTGGCTCTTCTGATCCGCCGTCAGCTCCTGCTGCTTGCCTTGCAACAGATCCTTCACGAAGAGGTCATATTCGCGGTGCGAGATGGCCGATCCGTTGACCGTTGCCACCGGCGCGGGCTCGTTCGCCGCCGACTGCTGCGGTCCTGCCGCCTGCTGTGATTTGTTGCAAGCGGCCAGCGAGGCGAGGGCTACCACGGTCGATGCCGCGATGGCCGGCGTTCGGAGAAATGCTCTCATTTGGATCCTTTAGGCAATAAGCGACTTTGGCCGACATGGCCGACGCGCCCGGGGCCGGCAGTTTAAGATAATTCTCCCAACTTGGCCAAAAAATGAGCGATCTTTCAGGCGTTTGGGCCTAAAGCCGGGGCGGCGAGGCATCAATCGCCAGGGCGTGGATCTCACTTTCCATGAGATCGCCGACCGCCGCATAGATCATTCGATGCCGCGCCACCGCGGACGTGCCGCGAAAGGCCTCCGCGACGATCCGGATCCTAAAATGACTGGCCCCTTCGGCCGCTCCGGCGTGACCGGCGTGCAGATGGCTTTCATCCTCGACGACGAGCTCCAGCGGCCGGAACTCGGCGATCAGCCGTTGACGCAGGCGCTCTTCGCGGGTCGCGCGGTTCATGGCGGCGCGGCGTCCGACTGCGCGGGCTTTATTTTGCGGTTCAGCCATATCACTTGGGGGATCATGAACACCAGCATCGCCGCGGTAATCCCGAAGACCTTGAACTTTACCCATATCGCTTCGGAATAATTCTGCGCGATGTAGATGTTGGCGGCCGCGAGCGCCGCGAACCATGCCACCCACGCCAGGTTGATGATGAGCCAACTCCCTGCCGAGACCTCCAGCGGCTCGTTGAAGACGCCCTCGAGCATGCGCCGCGCCAGCGGCTGCCGCCCGATGATCGAGCTGCCGAGAAATGCGGCGGCCGTCAGCGCGAGCAGCACGGTCGGCTTCCATTGAATGAAGCGCTTGTCATGGAGCAAGAGAGTGGCGGTGCCGAGCACCAGCACCACGGCCACGGTCACGATGTGCATGGGCTTGAACCGTCCGGCGCGCATCCGATGCGCGAACAGGACCACTGTACAAACCAGCATCAGGGCGGCCGTAGCCCAGTAGATGCCGAAGAGCTGGAAAACCACGAAAAAAACGATCAGGGGCGACCATTCGAGGAGTTGGTTCATGCGCGTATCATACCTTTGACTCATGAGCATCTATCTGCAACTTCATCCGGTGTCTCCGCAGCAACGCTTCATTCGCCAGGCGGTCGACTGTCTGCGCGGCGGGGGCGTGATCGTCTACCCGACGGACTCGTGCTACGCGCTCGGCTGCCACATCGGCGACAAGGCGGCGCTCGAGCGCATCCGCGCCATACGCGAGACCGATCGCCATCACCACTTTACCTTGGTATGCCGGGATCTCGCGGAGGTGGGCAAGTATGCCGTGGTGGAGAATTGGCAGTATCGGTTGCTGCGCGCCCACACCCCAGGGCCGTACACCTTCTTGCTCAAAGCCTCGCGCGAGACGCCGCGTCGGCTGAAGCACGAGCGCCGCGGCACCATCGGACTTCGGGTGCCGGAGCATCCGGTGTCGCAAATGCTGCTCTCCGAACTGGGCGAACCGGTGATGAGCTCCACCTTGCTGCTGCCCGGCGAGAACCTGCCTCGAACCGACGCTCGGGAAATCTACGAGCATCTCGATCGGCGGGTGGACATGGTACTCGACGGCGGCAATTGCGGTCTCATCCCCACCTCGGTCATCGACCTCTCGGGCAACCGAGCCGAAGTGGTGCGGGTAGGACGCGGTGACGTGACCCCATTTGGCGGCGCGGTCCCCGTATAATGCCCGGCGATGCGGGCAAAGTTGCTCATATCGTTCCATAAATAACGAGTGTAACCGTTGGATTTATCTCACTTTCTTCGCAACATCTCGATTTATGCAATCCCCGTGCTTTTCGCGATCACCCTGCATGAAGTCGCCCATGGCTGGACCGCCAGGTACTTCGGCGATCGCACCGCCGAGCTGCTGGGGCGCCTGAGCTTGAATCCCCTGCGCCACCTGGACCCGGTCGGCACGGTGCTGGTGCCCGGCATTCTGCTGGCGCTCGGCGGCCCGCCGTTGGGATGGGCGAAGCCTGTCCCCGTGGCAACCCAGGCGTTGCGTAATCCGCGCCTCGCCACGGCGGCAGTGGCAGCCGCCGGCCCGGCGGCCAATCTCTTCATGGCGCTCATCTGGGCGTTGATCCTGGGATCCGTGGTGCGGCTGCGCGGCGATGAGACGCTCGTCGGTTGGACCGCCGAGATGGCGCAAGCGGGCATTCTCGTCAACTTCGTATTGGCGGTCTTCAATATGCTGCCCGTTCCTCCGCTCGACGGTGGACGTGTGCTGATGGCACTGTTGCCCCCGAGCGTGGGCGCGCGGATCGCGAAGATCGAGCCGGTGGGAATATTCATCGTGCTGGGTCTCTCCGTGCTCGGCCTGCTCGGCTGGTTGTTCGATCCAACCTACCGGGTGGCCGGGCGCGTCATCAACGTCATATTCAGCGTTCGGACATGAGCGGACCCATCCAAAATCGACGCGTGCTCTCCGGAATGCGGCCGACCGGCATGCTGCATCTCGGGAATTATCACGGCGCCCTCAAGAACTGGATCGAGCTTCAGTACCAGTACGAATGCTATTTCTTCATTGCCGACTGGCATGCGCTCACCACGGGCTATGAAGACACTTCGCGCCTCGAAGAGCACGTCTGGACGATGGCGGTCGACTGGCTGGCCGCGGGCTTGAACCCCGGCGTCGCGACGCTGTTCATTCAATCGCGGGTGCCCGAGCACGCCGAGCTGCACCTGCTCCTGTCCATGATCACTCCGCTCGGCTGGCTCGAGCGGGTTCCCTCCTACAAGGACCAGCAAACCCAGCTCTCGGACCGGGATCTGACCACCTACGGATTCCTCGGCTACCCGCTGCTTCAGTCCGCGGACATCCTGTTGTACAGCGCGCACTACGTTCCCGTGGGCGAGGACCAAATAGCGCACGTGGAAATCACCCGCGAGATCGCGCGGCGCTTCAACCACATCTACGGCCGCGAGCCGCAGTTTCAGGAGAAGGCCGAAAAGGCCATCAAAAGTCTCGGGACGCGCAATTCCGCGATGTATCGGGCGCTGCGCAAGGACTATCAAGAAAAGGGCGATGCCGAGGCCTTGTCCAAGGCGCGGGCGATGGTCGAGTCGAATGCGCGCCTCACCGTCGCCGACCGCGACCGGCTGTTCGGATATCTCGAAGGAAGCGGGATCGCGATTCTGCCCGAGCCCGAGGCTCTGCTCACCTCGACGCCAAAAGTGCCGGGCCTGGACGGGCGCAAGATGTCGAAGTCCTACAACAACACCATCGGATTGCGCGAGCCCGTCGACTCGGTCGCGAAGAAGCTGAAAGCCATGCAGACCGATCCGGCGCGCGTGCGGCGGACCGACCCGGGCAATCCCGACAAGTGCCCGGTGTGGGACCTGCACAAGGTGTATTCAAACGCCGACACTCAGGCATGGGTACAGCAGGGCTGCCGCACGGCGGGCATCGGATGCCTCGAATGCAAGGCGCCGCTCATCGACAAGATCGTCGAGGAAATCTCGGTCATCAGCAAGCGCGCGCAGGAGTTCGAGGAGAATCCCGAGCTGGTCCGAGGTATCATCGCGGAAGGCTGCGAACGCGCACGTGCAGCGGCGCGTGAGACCATGGATGCCGTGCGGCAGGCCATGGCCTTGAATTACCGTTGAAGCCTTCGGAGGCCCGATGAGACCAGACCTCACGCTCGTGCCGAATGCGGCCACCGCCGCGCCCGCCGCCGCGCCCGCCTCGCTTCAACAGCAGGCAGAGATGCCCTTTGCCGTCGTGGAAGGCCAGCCCATCACCGAGCTGCCCCGAGATCTGTACATCCCGCCGCAGGCGCTCGAAGTGTTCCTGGAGGCCTTCGAAGGTCCGCTCGATCTGCTCCTGTATCTGATCCGGCGGCAGAATCTCGACATACTCGATATTCCGATCGCGGAGATCACCCGCCAGTACACCCGCTATATCGAATTGATGCAGGTGCTGCAGCTCGAGCTGGCCGGCGAATATTTGCTCATGGCCGCCACGCTGGCCGAGGTCAAGTCGCGGATGCTCCTGCCGCGCGTGCACACCCAGGACGCGGAGGAAGCCGATCCGCGCGCGGAGCTCGTGCGACGCCTGCAGGAATACGAGCGCTTCAAGCGTGCGGCCGAAGGCATCGATCGCATCCCCCGGGTGGAGCGCGATACCTGGGTGGCTTCCGCAGATCTCGTCGATCGCAAAGTGGTGCGCATCCCCCCGCAGGTCACGCTGCAGGAAATGCTGCTCGCGTTCCAGGAGGTTTTGGCCCGCAGCGACATGTTCGCGCATCATCACGTCCAGCGCGAAGCGCTGTCGGTCCGCCAGCGCATGACCGATGTGCTGTCGAGCTTGAACGGCCACGCGTTCATGGATTTCGTGCGCTTGTTCAAGCCGGAGGAGGGCCGACGCGGCGTCACGGTCACCTTCGTCGCGATCCTCGAGCTCATCAAGGAGGGGCTGATCGACATCGTGCAGTCCGAGGCCTACGGACCCTTGCACGTGCGTCTCGGCAATCCGGCCAAGCGGCTGAAGCTCGTGACCGACGACGCGATGGATGCCGCCGCCAATGACGCCGTCGTGAATGACGCCGCCGCGAATGATGCCGCCGCCAATGACGCTGTCGTGAATGATGCCGCCGCGAATGATGCCAACGTCGGCGAAGATCCTACGAGAGACCAATGAACGACCAATACGTACGTAATGTGATCGAAGCGGCCCTGTTGGCCTCAGGCCGGCCATTGACGACCGACGAGCTCGTGAGCCTGTTCGACGAGCGCGACGGCTCCGGCGTGGAAGCGGTGCAAGCGGCGCTGTCGGCGCTCGGCGCCGAATACGAAACGCGCGGCATCGAGATCGTGGAAGTCGCCAGCGGATTCAGGATCCAGGTACGACCTTCGGTCGCGCAACCCGTATCGCGCCTCTGGCAGGAGCGGCCGGCGAAATATTCGCGTGCGCTGTTGGAGACCTTGGCGCTGGTGGCGTACCGCCAGCCGATCACCCGCGGCGAGATCGAGCAGATCCGCGGCGTGGCGGTGAATCCGAACATCATCAAGACGCTGCTGGAGCGCAGTTGGATCCGGGTGATCGGGCATCGCGACGTGCCGGGGAAGCCCGAGCTCCTGGGCACGACCCGGGAGTTCCTGGATTATTTCAGCTTGAAACGGCTCGACGATCTGCCCACGCTCGCCCAGCTCAAGGAGCTGGAGGACCTGCGCGTGCAGTTGTCGCTGCCGGGAGCCGAGGCGGTAGTCGAAGCAACGGACGCCGCAGTCGAAGCAACGGCGGCGGCAGAGGGCGCAGCCGCTACGGACGATGGCGCGGTAGGCGCGGGGGATTCGCCGGAGGTTCAAGATTCCCCGGCGCCGAGCATGGATTCCGATTCGGCGCCGGAGGACGATGAACTCGATGCCGGCGAAGCGGAGCCGCGGGCCCGCGGGCTGGTCGCCCGCGGCGCCGGCGACGACGCCGACTGATGCGGCCGCGCCGGCCACGCGAGAGGCTGCCCGGACGAAAAGCCGGCAAATCCGAGACCGCGGATGAGTCGGTGCGCGTGCAGAAGCTGCTGTCCGCCGCCGGCATCGGCTCGCGGCGCGAAGTGGAGCGCTGGATTCGCGAAGGGCGCCTGCAGATCAACGGCGAAGTTCCGGAGCTGGGTGCGCGGCTCGCTGCGCGCGATCGCATCACGCTCGATGGGCGCCCGGTTCGATTGCGTGCCGCGCCGAAGGCCGCTGAATCGCACGTGCTGCTGTTTCACCGATCTCCCGGCAGCGCGCTCGATCTGAAGGCCGCCACGTCGCGGGCGGCCGAGCAGTGGAAGCAGTCGCGCGCCGCGGGGCGCTGGCTCGCCATCCAGCCCATGCCGCCGGTGGATGGGGGTCTCGAGATCCTCACCGACGATGGCTCCTGGGCGCATCGAGTGTCGCGTGGCGCGCATGCCCTCACGGTCGATTACGTGCTGCGCGTGCGCGGGCCGCTCACCGACGGATTGATGGAGGAATTCCGCGCAGCGACCGATATCGAGGGCGAGCCTCTCAGCATTCTCAAGGCCGACGCACAGTATGGAGAAGGCTTCAATCACTGGCTCAACGTCACGGTGCGCGCCACGCGTTCGGCTCTGGTGCGCCATTGGTGGGCCGCGCGCGGCATCATCGTCAGCCGGCTGATGCGCGTGCGATTCGGGCCCGTGCATCTGTCCAGGGACCTGCCGCGCGGCTATTCGCGCGTCATGACCCCGGGCGAGCGCAGTGCGCTGATGCACGAGATCGAGGCCGCACGCTCTTCGGCCGGGACGGCTGACGCGGCTGAGACGGCCGAGGACTCCGGCCGGCCGAGGATCGCGGAGCGGTAAAGCCCGCTCCTACTCGCTCCCTTTGGCCGGCGTGCCGCCTGATTTCGAGGGCTCGGTCGAGCTCAGCAGCTCGCTCAAGTATTGCTGCCAGACCGCGGCCCACGTGTGCGTGCCGTGCCCGTGGGTTTGATCGGAGGCGGGCAGCAGCACGAAGCGTGCATTCTTCAGCTTCTTGACCTCGCGTTCCGCTATTCCGAGCTCGGGGGGGTTGATGAAGTCGTCGGCCGAATTGATCCACATGACATGGGTCTGGATCCGATCGAGGCCGCCGGAAGGGTCGTAGTCGCGCGAGGCGTTGACCTGGTACAAGAGATCGTTCGCGTCGAGCTGGGGAAGCTGCCGATCCATGTACACCTTCAGAAAGTCGTCGGCCGCGTCGCGCGTGGGCAACGCGATGTGCATCTGGATGGGAGCGCTGCCTGCGATGAGCAAGTAACCGGCGGCCGCGCGCAGGGCCCCCATCGGCTCGGTCCGGTACTCGCCTTGCAGCCACTGCGGATCGGTCCGGATCGAGTCGATGATCAGATCGCGCCATAGCCGGTTGCGCCCCGCGATCTGCACCGGCAGACAGGCGAGCGGCATCGCGGCGTCCATGAAGGCCGGATAGTGTTCGGTCCACATCCAGGTGTGCATGCAGCCCATCGAGGTGCCGATCACGAGCCGCAGATGGTCGACGTGCAAACCCTGAGTCAGCAGCGCGTATTGGGCCGCAACCATGTCCTCGTAGGTATATTGCGGAAACCGCGCGTGCAGCCCGTCGCTCGGTTTGCTCGAGGCGCCATGGCCTATCCCGTCGGGCAGGATGATGTAGTAGCGATTGGCATCGAGCAGCTGATCCTTGCCGAAAAGCACGCCGGCGAAGCGGTCCACGAGAAAGCTGTTGCCGCTGCCACCCGTGCCGTGCAGGATCAGCACCGCGTTGCCGATGCGGCCATGCTCGTCGCGCCGGGGCTTGCCGAGCGTGGTGTAGTGGATCCGCAGCTCCGGCAGCGCCTCGCCCGACGTGAAATGGAAATCGGGGATGACGTAATTGCCCTCGACGGGCTTGAGCGGCGCGTCGGCGGGGAGGGCGGCCGGCGCGAACGCGAGCCATGCGGCCGCGAGGCACGATGCTGCGGCCGAACGGGATGTGAACCTGAACATCGGGTCTCGCTCCTTTTGATTCATTGCGCGTGCAAGTACTGGCCGTCGATCTCGCGTCCTTGTGCGCTCAAAAGATACAGGAACGGATTCACGACCGACGCGGGGTTCGGCACGGTATTCGCATCCTCCGCGGGGTAGGCGGCGGCGCGCATGGTCGTGCGCATCCGGCCCGGATTGATGCTGTTGATGCGGATGTTCTTTTCGCCCTCGAGTTCCTGAGCCAGCATGCTGCGGACCGCCTCCAGGCCGGTCTTCGACACCGCATACGCCCCCCAAAAGGCGCGCGGATTGTGCACGACGCCGCTGCTCACGAAGATGACCGATGCATCGGCGGACCTGCGCAGGTTCGGCAGCAGCACTTGAGTGAGAATGAACGGGGCCGTCAAGTTGACGTGCATTACCCGGCACCAGGTGGGAACGTCGTATTGCTCCAGGGGAGTGCGGTCGCCGAGCAATGCGGCCGCGTGCACCAGTCCGTCCAGCTTGCCGAACTCCTTTTCGACGGTTTCCGCCAAACGGTCGTAGTCGACGGCCGTCGCGGCCGCGAGATCGAGCACCGCGATGGCGGGCTGCGGCGCGCCCAGGGCCTCGATCTCGTCGTAGAGTCGATCGAGCTTGGCGGCGCTTCTGCCGACCAGAATGACGTTCGCGCCGGCGCGCGCGCACGCGAGCGAAAGTGCGCGGCCGAAGCCGCCGCTCGCGCCGGTGATCATCACCGCGCGGCCGGCGAGCAGGTCGGGACCGGGTTCGAAGTGTTCGGGTAACGCCATCGTGTCCTTCATCGCTTGTCTGCGCGGCGCGCCGCACGGCGCGCCGTGGACCAAGCCCGATACAAATCCCCCGGCCGGAATGCGCCTTTCTCGCCGCCCCGCGAGTGCCTGACGCCGAGCGCCGCAAGAACCAGCAGATGCCGGAGCGGTGCACCCTCCGTCTCGGGCAGTCCGTCGGCGGCGGCGCGGAACAGCCGAGCCGCCCGTCCGCGCAACCCTTCCAAATACGCTTGCAGGCGCTCGGGGGGAGAGGACGCGGTCAGATCCGCATCTTCGATACCCGCCGAGAGCAATTCATCGACCGGGAATATTACACGGCCGCGAAGCGCCTCGCGCCGGTAATCGGCGGCCGATTCCTGAAGATACTGAGCCGCCCCCAATGCCGCAACGGCGCGTCGCACGGCCGGCTCCGACTCGCCCGTGAGCTGCCGCGCGAGATGCGCGGCGGCCATGAGAGGTGTTGCCCAGAGCGCGGCCCCATGCGGCTCGAGCTCGGCGCCGCGCTCGAGCGGAGCACCGGAGATTTGCGCGGCGGCCGCCTCGAGCGAAGCATTCAGCATCGAAAAATCCACCCGGCCGGCTCTCGGCAGCGCCGCGATGAAGCGCGTGATGGGATGAAGCGGCGCGCCACGCGCGAGCCGTGCGATTTCCTCCTGCCACCACGCGAGCTTGAGATTCGCGGCCTGCGTCTCGGTCGCCGGATCGATCAGCGCACGCCACTCTGCGCCCAACGCATACATGCCGATGAGCGGGTCGCGGGACTCGGGCGCGGCGAACAGCCAGCTCCAGTATCGAGGAGTCGCCGGCGGCACGGCGCGGCTGCCATACGGCTCTTCAAGGCGTATCGGAGGAGGTCCCATCGGCGGCGGACTCCGAAGATGCGGCGCCCGTGATTCGTGGCGTGCGCGTCAAGGCTTCGATCGGCTCGAGCGGCTCCAACACGCGATTCACGCGAAGGCCGAGCTCCGGAAAGCGCCGCGCCGCGGGAAGCACTTGCTGCTCGAGCGAGCCCACCGCCTTGTTGAACGCATCGACCCCGCCGCCGAGCGCCTTGCCGAGCCGTCCCAGATGCTCGCCGAATACGGCGAGCCGCTTGTAGATATCTTCGCCGAGACGGCGCACCTCCTCGGCATTCTCCGCGAGCGCGGTTTGCTTCCAGCCGTAGGCAACGGCCTTCAGCAGTGCGACGAGGCTGGTCGGCGTCGCCAACATGACGTTCTGCCGCAACGACTCGTCGATCAGCGCGGGATTCTCCTGAAGCGCCGCCGAGAGGAACTGATCTCCGGGAAGGAACAGCACCACGAAGTCCGGACTGTGCTCGAACTGCGCCCAGTAGCTCTTCGACGCCAGTTCCCGCACGCGCGCGGAGACGAGCTGTGCATGGCGCTTGAGCTCGCGCGCGCGCTCCTCCTCGGTTTGCGCTTCCACCGCCGCGAGATACGCCTCCAGCGGTGTCTTCACATCCACCACGATGTCGCGCCGCTCCGGCATGTGGACGATCATGTCGGGCCTGATGGCTCCGTCCTCGGTCAACAACCGGTGCTGCTCGGTGAAGTCCACGTGCGCGCTCATCCCGGACAATTCCACCAATCGCTTCAGCGTGATCTCGCCCCAACGTCCGCGCACATCCGGGCGCCGCAGGGCCGTCACCAGATTGCGGGTCTCGCGCGACAGCAGGCTCTGTCCGCTCGCCAGGCTTTCTATCTGGGTCTTGATGGTGGCGAAGGAATCGATGCGCTCGCGCTCGATGCTTTGAATCTGAGCTTCGGTGCGCGCCAACGTCTCGCGGATCGGCTGCACCAGCGATTCGATCGCCGCCTCGCGCTCTTTGAGGGTGGCGGCCGCGTCGGTCGCCTGGTGTGCGAGGCGCTCGCGCGCCAACTGCAGAAATACCTCGCTGTTGCTCTTCAGGCTGTCGCGGGCCAACTCGCCGAACACCCCCTGCAATTGCTCGCGCATCCGAGCAAGCGCCAGGTCGCGTTCGGCAGCGGCGCTCTCGTCCGATCGGATTCGGGTCCTCAGCATCTCGAGTTCCACCCGCAGCGGCTGTTCACGTCCCGCGCGCCAGAGAAGCGCGGCGAGAATCCCGACGATGCATCCGCCGATGCCGGAGGCGAGGAACGCGATCCAGGCGCCGTCACCGCTCATGCGCCCGTGCTGCCGCGTTCGAAGGAGCCGGGCTCGAGCCAGCCGAGCAGCTCGCCGGGTGCAGCGATGGCACCGTCGCCGCCCCAGGCGCGCCAATTCTCTCCCTCGGCCAGGTACCCATAGGTGGCCACCAGCGATCGCATCCCCGCCGCCCGCGCGGCCTGGACATCGCGCTCCGCGTCGCCGACATAGATGCAGGCCTCCGGCGCCGCGCCGGCGAGCTTCGCCGCGTGCAGCAGGGGCAGCGGATGCGGTTTGCGCTCGCTCAAGGAATCGCCGCTGATCACGCACGCGAACTGCCCGCGTAGCCCCAATTGCTTCAAGAGCGGCTCGGTGAGCCACCCCGGCTTGTTGGTGACGATGCCGAGCGCGAGACGCCGCGCGGCGAGCTCGGCGAGCACCGCCTCCATGCCGGGGAAGAGCCGGGTCCTTCCGCTGAGTTCCGCACTGTAGATCTCGAGGTAGCGGCGCTGCAAAGCGGCCAGCCGCTCCGCGTCGGCATCCGGGAAACCGAGGCGCACCAAGCGCCCCGAGCCGTGGCTCACCACGGCGCGCACCTCCTCGAAGGGGAGCGCGGCGAGGGCGCTTTCGCGTCGCAGAGCGTCCAGGGCGCCGACCATATCGGGCGCGGTATCGAGCAACGTCCCGTCGAGATCGAACAATACCGCGCGCAGGCCCATCTCAGGAGGGCCTGCGAAAGTGCGCGAGATAATTGACCTTGGTGTCCGACGACAGGCGGAACGCCCGGGTGATCGGGTTGTAGCCGATGCCCGCGAGGTCGCATAACTCGAGCCCCGCGGTCCGTCCCCAACGCGCGAGCTCGGACGGCCGGATGAATTTGAGATATTCGTGGGTTCCGCGCGGCAAAACTCGCGCGACGTATTCGGCTCCGAGAATCGCCACGGCGAAGGCCAGCGGATGACGGTTGAGCGTCGAGACCACGATATCGCCGCCCGGCCGCACGAGTTTCGCGAGAGCCGCAAGCGATGCAGCGGGGTCGGGCACATGCTCGAGCATTTCCATGCAGGTGGCAAGATCGAATTCACCGGGGCGCTGCTCCGCGAGCTCCTCTGCGGCCACCTCGCGGTATTCGACCGGGATGCCGGATTGCAGCGCGTGCAACTCCGCGACCTCGAGCACGGCACGCGCCCGATCCACACCGAGCACGCGAGCGCCGCGGCGGGCCATGGACTCCGACAGAATCCCGCCGCCGCAGCCCACGTCGACCACGGCCCGGCCGGCGAGAGGTGCTATCGCCTCGACGTATCGGAGGCGCACGGGATTCAGCTCGTGCAGCGGCCGGGACGGTCCCAGGGGGTCCCACCAGCGTCCGGCGAGTCCGGAGAATTTGGCGAGCTCCGCGGGATCGACATTGCCGGTGGGTGCGCTCATGGGCGAGTCTCCGTCATGTGGGTCGGCCGGGGGGGCGAATCCGTGGAGCACTGCGAGCCGAGCCGTGAGGCGAGCTCCTGCCAATCCAGACGCGTGAAGCGCCCGTCGACGAGCAGCTGGCGTCCGGCGACCCAAACATCGCTCACCAAATCGCGTCCCCCCGCGAAAACCAGCCGGCGCATCGGGTCGTCCAGCGGCTGCGTCGCCGGCCCCGCGAGATCGACGCAGCAGAGGTCCGCCCATTTGCCGGGCTCGAGGGTTCCGGTCTCGGACTCTAGCCCGAGCGCGGCGGCTCCGCCGCGGGTCGCCGCTGCGAGTACGCTTCCGGGACTCGTCTCGCGCGAGTGCAGCGCCATGAGCCTGATCTCGGACCACAGATCCTGGCCCGGGCCGCAGTATTCGCCATCGCTCCCGAGGCTCACGCGCAGCGGCGGGGCGCGCAGCGCGTCGATGGGCGGCACACCGTGGCCGCGCATCAGCCCCGAGGCCAGGCACAGCGTAACGGCGACGCCGGAGCGGCGCACCAGATCGAGATCGGCGGAATCGAGGTGCGTCATGTGCGCGGCGGTCAATGCAGGACTCAGCAACCCGAGAGCTTGAAAGCGCTGGAGCGGACGTTGGCCGCGCAGGCGAAGCGAGTCTTCCACGTCCTGCTGCGACTCCTGCAGCGAGACAAGAATGCCCGCGTCGAGCTCCGCGGCCAGTATCCCGAAGCGCTCGAGCGTCTCGTCGGCCAGCGAGCTCGCGTGGAGCGGCGCGAATCGGGTGGAAATCGACGGGTGATCCTTGTACTCGTCGTGGAGCTTCAGCGCCCGCGTCAGATATTCCGCGGGGCTGTGCGCCCAGGCGCTCGAATGCTCGGCGACCGGCAAGCCGATGACGGCGCGCAGGCCCTGCGCGGCGGCCGTGGCCGCCACATCGCGTGGAAAATAGCCGGTGTCGCAGAAGCAAGTGATGCCCGCTCGCAGCATATTGGCGACGCAGAGGAGGGCGCCATCGGCCTGGAAGCCTTGCGCGGGCGAATCGCCGGGTAGCGGTGCGAGACGGGTGCGGGCGTTCACCAGACCCGGCATCGCAAGATGCGCCGGCCGCTCCAGTTCGACGCGCGGAGAATAGCGTTCGGCAGCCTCCCGGTGCGGCAGCACGTCGAGGATTCGGCCGTCGCGGATCACCAGCGTGTGAGCCTCGAGAAGCTCGCCTTCGCCGGTCATCGGGGCGACCCAGCGGGCCTTGATGTTCACATCGGAGGGGGTTCTCTGCATGGCGTCAAGTATATCGGCTAAACCCTGGCCGGGGCTTAAGACCTACGCGGATCTGTGCTAGAATTGTCGGATGTTGAGACCAGGTCTCGCCTCCCTTAAACCCTCTTAATCCGCAGCCCCCAAAGGCTCATTAAGGCTCATCCGGACTCTCGCACATGGCCGAGATCGCACGCGAAATTTTGCCCGTAAATCTCGAGGACGAGATGCGTAAGTCCTATTTGGATTACGCCATGAGCGTCATCGTGGGCCGGGCGCTTCCCGACGTTCGGGACGGGCTGAAGCCCGTCCATCGACGCGTGCTCTACGCCATGCGCGAGCTCGGCAACGACTGGAACCGCGCCTACAAGAAGTCGGCCCGCGTGGTCGGCGATGTGATCGGCAAGTACCATCCGCACGGCGACGCCTCGGTGTATGACGCCATCGTGCGCATGGCGCAGCCCTTCTCCATGCGTTATCTGCTGGTGGACGGCCAGGGCAATTTCGGCTCGGTCGACGGCGATCCGCCGGCGGCCATGCGCTACACCGAAGTACGCATGTCGCGCCTGGCCGGCGAGCTGCTCGCGGACATCGACAAGGAAACCGTCGACTTCATTCCGAACTACGACGAGTCGGAGAGCGAGCCCACGGTGCTGCCGGCGCGCGTGCCGAATCTGCTGGTCAACGGATCCTCGGGCATCGCCGTCGGCATGGCCACCAACATACCGCCGCACAACCTCGGGGAAATCGTCTCGGCGTGCATCGCGCTCATCGAGAAGCCCGATATCACGCTCGCCGAGCTCATGCAGATCGTGCCGGGACCCGATTTTCCGACTGCGGGCCTCATCAACGGCGCGCAGGAAATCGTCGCGGCCTACAAGACGGGCCGGGGCCGCCTGCACGTGCGCGCCCGCACCCATATCGAGGACGTCGGCAAGGGCGACCGGCAGGCCATCATCATCACCGAGCTTCCCTACCAGGTGAACAAGGCGAAGCTGATCGAGAGGATAGCGGACCTGGTGCGCGAGAAGCTCATCGAGGGCATCGCCTCGGACGGGCTGCGCGATGAGTCCGACAAGGACGGCATGCGCGTCGTCATCGAGTTGAAGCGCGGCGAGGTGCCGGAGATTTTGCTCAACAACCTGTTCGCGCAGACGCCCATGGAGCAGGTGTTCGGCATCAACATGGTGGCGCTCGTCGACGGGCAGCCGCGGCTGCTCAGCCTGAAGGAGATGCTCGAGGCCTTCCTGCGCCATCGGCGCGAGGTGGTGACCCGGCGCACCGTATACGATCTGCGCAAGGCCCGTGAGCGCGGCCACATCCTCGAGGGCCTGGCGATTGCGCTCGCGAACATCGACGAGATGATCGCGACCATCAAGGCCTCACCATCGCCGGCGGAGGCGAAGGTGGCGTTGGTGGCGAAGATTTGGTTGTCCGGAGCGGTGCCGGAGATGCTCGCGCGGGCGGGCGCCATCAATACGCGCCCCGACGGCGAGACATCGCCCCTGGGACTGGTCGCGGGAGGCTATCGTCTGACCGAGATTCAGGCGCAGGCCATACTCGACATGCGGCTCAATCGCCTGACCGGGCTGGAACAGGACAAGATCGTCGCGGAGTACCAGGAGCTTCTCACGCTGATCCGCGACTTGAGCGACATCCTGGCGCGACCGGAGAGGCTTCTTGCCGTGATTCGCGGCGAGCTCGAGAACATCCGCGACACCTTCGCGGACAAGCGCCGAACCGAGATCATCGTCAATCACGAAGATCTCACCATCGAGGATTTGATATCCCCGGAGGATGTGGTGGTGACGCTCTCGCATGGCGGCTACGCCAAGGCGCAGCCGGTGTCCGCCTACCAGGCGCAGCGGCGGGGCGGGCGCGGCAAGGCGGCCACGATCGTCAAGGACGAAGATTTCATCGACAATCTGTTCGTCGCGAATACGCATGACACGCTGCTCTGCTTCTCCGACCGCGGCAAGCTCTACTGGCTGAAGGTCTACCAGCTGCCTCAGGCGAGCCGAGGCTCGCGCGGCAAACCCATCGTGAATCTCCTGCCGCTGCAAGAGGGCGAGCGCATCAGCGCCATGCTCGCCATCAAGGAGTTCGAGGAAGGCAAGTTCGTGTTCATGGCGACCGGCATGGGCACGGTGAAGAAAACTTCGCTCGCGCTGTTCTCGCGCCCGCGCGCGAGCGGCATCATCGCGGTCGCCCTGGATCCGGGCGACAAGCTGGTGGGCGTCGCGATCACCGACGGCAGCAAGGATATTCTATTGTTCACGACGGGCGGCAAGGCGATCCGCTTCATCGAGGACGAAGTTCGCCCGATGGGCCGCGAGGCGGCCGGCGTGCGCGGGGTGAAGCTTGCGGACGAACAGACCGTCATCGCGCTGATCGTGGCCGATCAGGGCTACATCCTGACCGCTTCCGAGAACGGATTCGGCAAGCTCACGCCGCTCGAGGATTTTCCGACTCATGGTCGTGGCGGCCAGGGAGTCATCGCGCAGCAGGTTACCGATCGCAACGGCCGCATGGTCGGCGCACTTCAGGTCACCCTGGACGATGAGATCATGCTGATGAGCCAGAGCGGCACGCTGGTGCGCACGCCGGTCAAGGACATCTCGGTGGTGGGGCGCAATACCCAGGGCGTACGCCTCATCCGGCTGGAGGAGGGTGATCAGCTGTCAGGCCTCGAGCGCATCGCCGGCTTGGGCGCCGAGGCGCCCGAGGGCGATGCCGGGGGCGAGCCGGTCGAGGGTGATCCGTCCGACGGCGATGCGACGGGCGGCGGTTCCGACCTGCCGCCCGCCGAATCGTAACGGCGCTGCTCGGCGCGGCCTCCAGGATGCGGGCGTACAACTTCTCTCCGGGACCGGCCGTGCTGCCGCTCGAAGTATTGGAGCAGGCGCGCGCGGAGCTTTTGGATTGGAACGGCAGCGGCATGTCGGTGATGGAGGTGAGCCACCGCGGCAAGGCGTTCATGCGTGTCGCCGCCGAAGCCGAAGCGGATCTGCGCGAACTGATGGCGGTGCCGCGCGATTATAAGATCCTGTTCCTGCAGGGCGGCGCCACCGCGCAGTTCGCGATCATTGCGTTGAACCTCACGCGTCCCGAATCGGTCACCGACTACATCGACACCGGGCACTGGTCGAAGAAGGCGATCGCCGAGGCGCGGCGCTACTGCACGGTGCGCGTTGCCGCGGAGGCGGGGGGCGACGGAATGCGGGTGCCGGCGCAGAGCGAGCTCGATCTTTTTGGCGGCGCGACCTACGTGCATTACACGCCGAACGAGACCATCAGCGGCGTGGAGTTTCATTACGTACCGGAGGTGGGGAGCGTGCCGCTGATCGCCGACATGTCGTCCAACATCCTGTCCCGACCGATCGACGTATCCCGCTTCGCGCTGATCTACGCCGGAGCTCAAAAGAACATCGGGCCGTCGGGCCTGACCGTGGCGATCGTACGCGAGGACCAGCTCGGGCGCGCGCGTTCCGAGACCCCGTCGGTTTTCAATTACCAGGCGGTTGCGGACGACGGCTCCTTGCTGAATACGCCGCCGACGTTCGCCTGGTACATCGCGGGACTGGTGTTCAAATGGCTGAAGAAAAACGGCGGCGTCGCCGCGATGGGCGAAGCGAACGCCGCCAAGGCGCGCGCACTGTATGCGGCGATCGATGAATCTTCGTTCTACCGCAACAAGGTGGCGCGTGATGCGCGCTCCAGGATGAACGTGACCTTCACTCTGCATAAGCCCGAGCTCGAATCGAGATTTCTCGAGGAGGCGGCGCAAGCGGGATTGCATAATCTGAAGGGACATCGGGTGTTGGGCGGCATGCGCGCCAGCCTCTACAATGCGATGCCGCTCGACGGTGTCCGGGCGCTGATCGCCTTCATGCGCGAATTCGAGCGCAGGCACGGATGACGATGCGGGGAGTGGGATCGAATGGCCGAACTTAAGCGCAAGTCGCGTAGCCGCAAGGCCGGTGCCGCGGTCGCGGGAGCGGTGCCTGCGGGCGCCGCCGATCTCGGGAGCATCCGCGAGCGCATCGACGGCATCGATGCGCAAATCCATGCCCTCATCAATGACCGTGCGCGCCTGGCTCAACTCGTCGGCATCTCGAAATCGGCCAGCGGCAAGGCGGTCGATTTCTACCGGCCGGAGCGCGAGGCGGAGGTGCTGCGCAAGGCCCTGGACCGGAACGAAGGGCCGCTGCGCGACGAGGAAATCGCGCGGCTGTTCCGCGAGATCATGTCGGCCTGTCTCGCTCAGCAAGAGCCGCTCAAAGTGGCGTTCCTGGGTCCGGAGGGGACGTTCACCCAAGCCGCCGTACTCAAGCATTTCGGCTCCTCGGTGCGCGCGCTGCCGCTGCCGGCGATCGACGAGGTGTTCCACGAGGTGGAAGGCGGCGTCGCGGATTTCGGCGTGGTTCCCATCGAGAACTCGAGCGAGGGCACGGTCAACCATACCCTGGACATGTTTCTCTCCTCCTCGCTCAAGATCTGCGGCGAGGTGGAGCTGCGCATTCATCATCACTTGATGGGACGCATGAGCGCGCTCGCCGACATACGGCGTATCTGCGCTCACCCGCAGGCGCTCGGGCAGTGCCGCGGCTGGCTGGAGGAGCATTTGCCCGACGTCGAGCGCATTGCCGAATCGAGCAATGCGGAGGGCGCGCGCCGCGCACGGGACGAGCGAGGCACCGCCGCCATCGCGAGCCGCGCGGCGGCCGAGATTTACGGGTTGAACCTGCTCGCGGACGAGATCGAAGATCGGCCCGACAACACCACCCGGTTCCTGGTGATCGGACGCAAGCTTTTCACCCGGAGCGGCGCGGATCGCACCACGCTGCTGGTGTCGGCGACCGGCACCGACGATGCGGGTGCGCTCTTCAGGCTGCTCAAGCCGTTCGCCGAGCATCGCGTCAATATGACGCGCATCGAATCGAGGCCCTCGCGCAAGCGCAAATGGGATTATGTGTTCTTCATCGACGTGGAGGGTCATGTGAGCGACCCGCCGCTCGCCAAGGCCCTCTCGTCGCTCGAAAAGTACGCCTCCCTGTTCAAGATTCTGGGTTCCTACCCGAGAGCGGTGCTCTGATGCAGACCGAGGCCGCCCCAGAGGCCCGCGCCCGGCAGCGCACCATTCACGCGCAGCCGGCCTCCGGCGTCGCCGGTTCGCTCTCCGTTCCCGGCGACAAATCCATTTCGCACCGCGCCATTCTGCTGTCGGGACTCGCCACCGGCACGAGCGAGGTGCGCGGCTTTCTCGCCAGCGAGGATTGCCTGGCGAGTCTCGCCGCCATGCGCGCCATGGGTGTCGCCATCGAACAGCCCGGCCCGACCTCCGTTCGAGTGCAAGGTGCGGGTCTGGGCGGACTCAAGGCGGCGGGGCATGACCTGGACATGGGCAACGCGGGCACGGCCATCCGCCTGTTCACGGGCCTTTTGTCGGCACAGCGTTTCGACTCGCGGCTGATCGGCGATGCCTCGCTGATGAGGCGCCCCATGGAGCGCGTCGCGAAGCCGCTGCGCGAGATGGGCGCCGATGTCCGGACGCGCGAGGGGACGCCGCCGGTTGAGATACGCGGCGGCCGACGGCTACGCGGTATCGATTACCGGATGACCGTGGCAAGCGCCCAGGTGAAGTCGGCGATTCTGCTGGCCGCTCTGTATGCCGAGGGGGCCACCACGGTGACCGCACCGGCGGTATGCCGCGATCACAGCGAGCGGATGCTGTTGAGCGCGGGCGTCAAGATCGTGACCGAGGGACTCACCACCCGGATCGAGCCTCCCGATCGCCTGGCGAGCCAGAGCCTGGATGTGCCGGGAGATTTCTCCTCGGCCGCCTTCTTCATGGTTGCGGGACTGCTCGGGGCGGGGGGCGATGGATTGGTGCTCGAGAACGTCGGGCTCAACCCCACCCGCACGGGATTGCTCGATATCCTGCGCGCCATGGGCGGCCGCATCGAGGTCGAGAATCCGCGCATGAGCGGGGCTGAGCCCGTCGGGGACTTGCGAGTCCACCGCTCGGTATTGCACGGCATCGCGGTGCCGGAGCCGCTCGTGCCCCTGGCCATCGACGAATTTCCGGTCCTATTCATCGCTGCCGCCTGCGCCGAAGGCGAAACCGTGGTCACCGGAGCGGAGGAATTGCGGGTCAAGGAAAGCGACCGCATCGCGGCCATGGGGGCCGGTTTCGCGGCGCTCGGCGTGGAGCACCGCGTCACCCCTGACGGCATGCGCATCCGGGGGCGCGGCGACGGCCCGGTCTTCAGCGCAGGCGAGGTGGACAGCCGCGGCGACCATCGGATCGCGATGGCCTTTACGGTGGCGAGCCTGCGCGCCGCGGGCCCGATCGCGGTGCGGGATACCGCCAATGTCGCGACCTCCTTCCCGGGTTTCGTCGAGCTGGCACGGTCGGCGGGCCTCGATGTCGTGGAATCGGCAGGGCGGGCGTGAGCGCGGTCCCGGTCATTACCATCGATGGACCCTCCGGCTCCGGCAAGGGCACCGTGAGCCGTGCGGTCGCCCGCGCTCTCGGCTGGGGACTCCTCGACAGCGGGGCTCTCTACCGGCTGGTGGCGCTTGCCGCCCAGCGGGCCGGGGTCGCTTTGGACGACGTCGCGGGCTTGAGCCGGCTGGCGGCACGATTTGACATACGCTTCGGCGCCGGCCCGCGGGACGAGGAAATCGTCTGGCTGGGCGGCGTGGAGGTAACCCGGGATATTCGCACCGAGGCGGCCGGCAACGACGCCTCCAGGGTTGCGGCGCTAGCCCCGGTGAGGGCGGCGCTGCTGGAGCGGCAGCGGGCGTTCGCCCGACCCCCGGGCTTGGTGGCCGACGGGCGGGATATGGGCACGGTGGTCTTCCCCGACGCACAGGTGAAGATTTTTCTCACCGCGAGTCTTGAAGAGCGCGCTCTGAGACGTCATAACCAGTTGAAAGAAAAGGGGGTTGCTGCTACCCTTGCCGCCCTTTCGCTGGAGATAGCGGAGCGTGACAAACGCGATATTTCGCGTTCCGCCTCGCCTCTTGTCGCAAGCGCCGACGCAGTCCTCTTGGATACGACGGGAATGCCCGTCAATGCGGTCGTCGAACGCGTTCTCGCCATCGCGCGCGGACGGTTGTCGGTGGACGGAATTTGAGGTTTTGGGTCGCGGCCGATCAAGGAACGATCGCTGCTGTTAATTGGTAACCCCTGATGCACGCGGGACCCGTGCCAGGGCAACGTATCGAGAACACATGACAGAAAGTTTTGCGGAACTGTTTGAACAGAGCATCGCCAGCCAGCGGATTCGTCCGGGCACCATTCTCAACGGCCTCATCGTCGAGGTCGGCCAAGATTACGTCATCGTCAACGTCGGGTTGAAGTCCGAAGCGGTCATTCCCTCGGATCAATTCAAGAATGAGAAGGGCGAGATCGAAGTCTCAGTCGGCGAAACCGTGGAGGTCGCGCTCGACAGCGTCGAGGACGGGTCGGGGGAGACCCGCCTGTCGCGGGAGAAAGCCAAGCGGGCGCGAACCTGGACTCGGCTCGAGAGCGCCTTCGAGAAACAGGAGGTGGTGATCGGCATCATCACCGGCCGCGTCAAGGGCGGCTTCACCGTCGAGATCGACAACGTGCGCGCGTTCCTGCCCGGCTCGCTGGTCGATGTGCGTCCGGTGCGCGATCCGTCGTATCTGGAAAACAAACCGCTCGAATTCAAGGTCATCAAGCTCGATCAAAAGCGCAACAACGTCGTCGTGTCGCGGCGTGCGGTGGTCGAGCAAGAGTACAGTGCGGAGCGTTCGGCGCTGCTCGACAATCTTCAGGAAGGGGCAGCCGTCAAGGGCGTGGTCAAGAACCTCACCGACTATGGCGCGTTCGTCGATTTGGGCGGTATCGATGGTCTCCTGCACATCACCGACATGGCCTGGAAGCGCGTCAAGCATCCTTCCGAGGTCGTCAAGGTCGGCGAGGAAATCGATGTCCGCATCCTGAAGTTCGATCGCGAGCGCCAGCGCGTCTCGTTGGGCTTGAAACAACTGGGCGCGGATCCCTGGCAGAACATCGCCCGCCGCTATCCGGCGAACACGCGCTTGTTCGGCAAGGTGACGAACATCGCCGACTACGGCTGCTTCGTGGAAATCGAAGAGGGCGTGGAAGGCTTGGTGCACGTGTCCGAGATGGATTGGACCAACAAGAACGTGAACCCCGCCAAGGTCGTGCACGTCGGTCAGGAAGTCGAGGTCATGGTGCTCGACATCGACGAAGAGCGCCGCCGCATCAGCTTGGGCGTCAAACAATGCAAGACCAATCCGTGGAAGGAGTTCGCCGAGAACTACAATCGCGGCGACAAGGTCTCCGGACAGATCAAATCGATCACCGACTTCGGCATTTTCATCGGGCTCGCCGGCGGCATCGACGGCCTGGTGCATCTCTCCGATATCTCCTGGGACATGCCGGGCGAAGAGGCGGTTCGCAGCTACCAGAAGGGTCAGCAAGTCGACGCCATGGTGCTGTCCATCGATCCGGAGCGCGAGCGCATCAGCTTGGGCGTCAAGCAACTCGCCAAGGATCCGTTCTCCGCTTACATCGCGGAGCACCCGAAAGGCAGCATCGTTCGCGGCGTCGTGCGTGAAGTGGATGCGAAGGGCGCCATCATCGATTTGGGCAATGGCGTAGACGGCCAGCTGCGCGCCTCCGAACTGTCGCGGGACCGGGTCGAGGATGCGCGGCTGTTGCTGAAAGTCGGCGAAGAAGTGGAGGCTAAGTTCACCAACGTGGATCGCAAGGGCCGCAGCATTTCGCTGTCGATCAAGGCCAAGGATATCCACGAAGAACAAGAGGCAATGCAGAACTACCGGACCGATTCCCCCACCGGGACGAGCCTGGGAGATCTGCTCAAAGAGCAGATCTCGGGCCAAGATTGACTACTGGAGGCTGCGCGCGGCGGCGGTTGAACCAACCGTCCGCCGGCGGTCCTTATGTCCAGCGAAGCTCATGGATCGATAATGACGAAATCGGAACTCATTGAGATCATTTCGGCAAAACAGAAGCATCTCCCGGCGAAGGATGTCGAGCTCGCTGTGAAGCAATTGCTGGAGATCATGAGCGATGCGTTGGCCACCGGGGAACGCATCGAGATCCGCGGATTCGGCAGCTTCTCGCTCCATTTTCGTCCGCCGCGGCAGGGACGCAACCCGAAGACCGGCGAGGCGGTCGCCCTCGCCGGCAAGCACGTGCCCCATTTCAAACCCGGCAAGGATCTGCGCGAGCGCGTCAACGACGGCGCCGATCAGCCGATTCGGGATTAGCGAGTCCCATACCCGTGGCCGCCAGTGCCTCAAGACCTTGAGCACGCGCCGGCTGCATGCCTGATCTTTCCTCATGGGCGTGGCCCACATGGGCGCTCGTAAGCGTCGCGGCGCTGGTGCTCGGGATCCTGGCCGGCCACTTCGGCTGGGGTAAACGCTGGGCGCGGCCCTTCGATAAATTGCACCCCGATTACCTCGCGGGACTGGATTTCCTGGTCTCAGAGCAGCCCGATCGCGCGCTCGACATGTTCTTGAAGTTGATGGATGCCGACCCCGACACCATCGAGACGCACTTTGCGCTCGGCGCCCTGTACCGGCGCCGAGGCGAGGTGGAGCGATCCATCCGCATCCATCAGAATCTTCTGGCGCGCGAGGCGCTGCCCAGCGCGCATCGTGAACAGGCATTGCTGGCGCTCGCGCAGGATTACCTGCGCGCGGGACTGCTCGATCGCGCGGAAGGGTTGCTGCATCAGGTCAGTGAAGTTCCCCGGCTTCGCGCCAGCGCGCTCGGTGCGCTCAGAGGAGTCTACGAGCGCCAGCACGAGTGGCAGCAGGCGCTCGATACCTACCGGCAGCTCGTGCGCGCGAAAGCCGCGCCTCCGCGCTCGGTAGCCGCTCATTATCTCTGCGAGCTTGCCGTCCTCGCAATCGAGCGCCGCGACATATCCGCTGCCAGAAATTTCCTACGCGAGGCGCGCCGCGAGGTTTCGTCGTTTCCGCGCGCCGCGCTGTTGCGCGCCCAGATCGCGGAACGGCAATCGCAGGATGAACTCGCGCTGCGGCTGCTGCGGCTTGCGCTCGATGAATCGCCCGCGCTGCTTCACGAGGAGCTGCCGCATCTGCTGAAGCTCGCGGGAGATCATCGGCGTGACGCGGAACTCGAGACGCTGGCGGCCACCGCGCGCTCGCGGGGCATCGGCGAGCTCAAGAGCCTGGTATTTGCGGCAATCGACGCGAATCTCGCATCGGCCGCACCGCTCTGTTCGGCGATGGAAATCGTGTTTGCGCAGGATGCGACGCTCGCCGCCATGCGGCGCTCCGCTGGCGGAGAGCTCGAGCGCGTCGCGAGGGAGCTCGGAGCGTTGCTCGCCCATGCCGAGCGGTATCGCTGCGTAGAGTGTGGATTCTCGGGACGCGGTTTCTACTGGCATTGTCCGGCTTGCCAATCGTGGGAGAGTTTCGAGTCCTACGCCATGATCAAACTGCGCTGAAAATCCGCTATGATCGGAAGTATGCCGATCAAATCCGTCAAAACCTGCGTATTTCCAGTGGCGGGACGCGGTACGCGTTTTCTGCCGGTCACCAAGGCGAGCCCGAAGGAGATGCTGCCGATCGTCGACAAGCCGCTGATCCAATATGCGGTCGACGAGGCGCTGTCGGCGGGCGCCGAGACGTTGGTGTTCATCACGGGAAGCTCGAAGCGCGCGATCGAAGATCATTTCGACACCAATCCGGAGCTCGAGGCGGTGCTGCAGCAGCAAGGCAAACAGGAGTTGCTCGAGTTGCTGAACGGCATCCTGCCGAGCTGGGCTTCGTGCGTGTACATCCGCCAACCGGCGCCGCTCGGCCTGGGCCACGCGGTGCTGTGCGCCCGACCGGTAGTCGGCGATTCGCCCTTCATGGTGCATCTGGCAGACGACCTGATCGATGCCAAGGTAGCCTGCCTGAAGCAAATGGTCGACGTTCACGCCACCTATGGCGGGAGCGTGCTCGGTGTGCAGAACGTTCCGAAACAAGACACGGATAAATACGGCATCGTCTCGCTGGAGAAATCCGTCGCGCCGCGCATCGGCAAGATGTCGCACATCGTCGAGAAGCCGAAACCCGACAAGGCGGCGTCCACCTTGGCGGTGGTCGGGCGCTACCTGTTGTCGCCCTCGCTGTTCGACGATCTCGCCAAAATTGGCAAGGGCGCGGGCGGCGAGATTCAGCTCACCGACGGCATTGCGCGCCTCATGAAGCGCGAGCCGGTCTATGCGTTCGAGTTCGAAGGCAAACGCTACGACTGCGGCAACAAGCTCGGCTATCTGCAGGCGACCGTCGAATACGGCCTCAAGCATCCGAGCCTCGGCACGGACTTTGCCGCCTACCTCAAGGAACTCGGCGCCAAGCTGTAGGCAGCGGCCTTGCGCGGCAGGCCCGACGAAGGTCGGGCCTGCCGGACCACATGCAGACGGTGCCTAGCGAGATCGCTGCCGTTGACTGCGGGCTTGGCGCGAATCGGCATTCCAATGCCGCCGTTCGCCGCTGCGGGCGCCGTGCGAGCTGCCCCCGTGCGAGTTGCCGCCCTGCGGTGCCGCGCCCCGGGCGGACGATTGCCCCGGATGAGTTCGGCGCGAGCCGCCGTGGGATGCCGCATGGTTGCCTGCCGGCCGTTCGGATGCGGGGTGTGCGTCCGGGGCGGCTTCGAAGACCGGGGTCTGCAGGACCGGCACCGTGCGCTTCAACAACCGCTCGATGTCGCGCAGCAGTCCGTTCTCGTCCGCCGAGACCAGCGACACGGCCTGGCCCAACGCGCCGGCGCGGCCCGTTCGGCCGATGCGGTGAACATAATCCTCGGGCACGTTTGGGAGCTCGTAGTTGACCACTTGGGGCAGCTCCTTGATGTCGAGACCGCGTGCGGCGACCTCGGTGGCCACCAGCGCGGTGATCTGCCCGCGCTTGAACATGTCGAGCGCCTTCACGCGCGCGGCCTGGCTCTTGTTGCCGTGGATGGCGGCGGCTCGGATGCCGGCGCCCTCGATCTGCTGCGTGAGCCGATTTGCGCCGTGCTTGGTGCGCGTGAAGATGAGTACCTGGCGCCAGTCGCCCGCTCGAATCAGATGCACGAGAAGATGGCGCTTCTGATCCTTGGCAACCCGGTAGGCGCATTGTTCCACGAGCTCGATCGGGGCATTGCGGGGCGCCACCTGGATCGAGAGCGGATTGCTCAACAGCCGCTCGGCGAGTCCGCGGATATCCTCTGAGTACGTCGCCGAGAACAGCAAGTTCTGCCGTTTCGCCGGACACAACTTGATCACCCGCTTGATGTCGTGGATGAACCCCATATCGAGCATCCGATCGGCCTCGTCGAGGACCAGGACCGAGACGCCGGACAAGTCCACCGCGCGTTGCTGGGCCAGGTCGAGCAACCGTCCGGGCGTCGCCACGAGAATGTCGCAACCGCTTCTGAGCCCGCTGATCTGCGGGTTGATGTTCACGCCGCCGAACACCTGCATGACCCGGAGCGGCAAGTATTTCCCGTAATCGCGAGCACTTTGCGCGACCTGCGCCGCAAGCTCGCGGGTCGGGGCCAGCACCAGAGCGCGCGGCGCGCGGGTGGCATCGCCGGAGGCCAGCTTTTGCAGGATGGGGAGCACGAAGCCCGCGGTCTTGCCGGTGCCGGTTTGCGCGCCGGCCAGTACGTCGCGGCCCGCGAGTACCGCGGGGATGGCCTGAAGCTGGATGGGGGAGGGAGCGTCGTAACCTTTATCGGCAACGGCACGGAGTAATTCGGGCACGAGCCCGAGATCGGAAAATGACATCGTTATCCTTGAAATGAATTCGTGTGGGCTCGCACGACGGAGCTTTGGGCATCCGCAGCGGCCAGCAGCGAGGAGGGAATAAGTACGAGTGCGTCGAAGACGGACTGCGAGCCAGAGGCGGCACTGACCGGGCACCGGCCCTTGTTTGGCTGTGCGCATCATACCTGGAGAATGGGCGGGCGTCGAGCCGCGAATTTGCCGCCCCGGGAAGCCTCCCGTCCGGCCCGCGTCAGCACCTGCAGGACGGCGTGGCGCAGCAGCGCCGAGACGAGCATGATCGATAGGGCCGCGGCGGCGGGAGTTTTCATTGGGGGTCTGCTGAAGTGAGGACCACGCAAGACGGGCGCGTGCAGCGCCGGAATGTTGCCGGCAGAGTTCCGGGCAAGGACGAGATCGTGCAGTTTCTAGCCAGGGAGTTTCCCCAGAGCAAGTGCCGCGTGCTCGAGGTCGGCGACGGCGCAGCGACGGTTGCGCATGAGGTGGGCGTCGATGAGCTGCGTCCCGGCGGTACGGTATCCGGACCGGTGCTGATGACTGTTGCCGATGTCGGATTGTACGTCGCGCTGCTCGGCGAGATCGGCATCGTGCCGCTCGCTGTTACGACCAATCTGACCATCAATTTCCTGCGCAAGCCTCGAGCCGACAAGCGCATCATCGGAGTGTGCAAGCTCATCAAGGTGGGCAAGGTGCAAGCGGTCGGCGAGGTTCGCCTCTTCTCCGAAGGAGCGCCCGAGGTCGTGGCCCACGCGGTGGGAACGTATTCCATCCCGAAGTCGCGCGAGACTTGATACAGTTCAGCGATGCGTCCCGATGAGTACATGGACTTCGACGGCGTCGGTCTGGCTGAGCTCGTGCGCGGCGGCGATGTGACGGCGGCCGCGCTCGCCGAGGCTGCGATTGCGCGGATCGAATCGGTCGACAAGTCGATCAACGCCGTCGTGGAACGGGCTTACCCCGCCGCGCGCGAGGCGGCGCGCCACGCCGACTCGAATGCTCCGTTGTGCGGCGTCCCCTTCCTGGCCAAGGACATGAATATCGAGATCGCCGGCATGCAGCTCACGTATTCTTGCCGCTGGCTCGAGCACGTTCCTCCGGCCGCCGCCGACTCGCCGCTCGCGGCCCGCTGGCGGGCGGCCGGCCTGACTCTCCTCGGCCGAACGAATACCCCCGAATTCGCCGGCGAATTCGTCACCGAGCCTACTTGGCGCGGACCTACGCGCAACCCGTGGGATCTCGCCTTGAGTCCCGGCGGATCGAGCGGCGGCGCCGCGGCTGCAGTTGCCGCGGGCATGGTGCCCATCGCGCACGGAACCGATTCCGGGGGCTCGATCCGGGTACCGGCGGCGGTCTGCGGCCTGGTTGGATTGAAGCCGAGCCGAGGGTGGGTGCCGGTCGGGCCGAATCTCGATGAACTCGCGGGAGGGCTCGATTGCGAGCATGCGCTTACCCGCACAGTGCGGGACACGGCGATGATGCTCGACGCGACAGCGGGCCCCGAGAGTTTATCGCGTGTCCCCTTGAGAGCCTCGAACGGGGCGTTTACGCGAGCGGTTGCTGCGGCGGTGCCGCCGCTCAAGATCGCCGTCTTTCTGAATGCACCCGGAGGTGCAGTCCCGAACGAGCAGATCGGGGCGGCTGTGGAGGAACTCGCGGACTTTCTCGCAGCCTCGGGGCACACGCTGACCCGCGCCACCTTCCCCGGTTCCGCAGACGTGGGCCACCCGGCAGGGGTCGTCTGGCTGACCGCGATCGCCGAGGAGATCGATTTCTACACGCAGCGGTTGGGCCGGGCGCCGGCGCCCGATGAGCTCGAAGCCCTCACCCGGGCAGGGCTCGCGCTCGGCAAGCGGTGTACCGCGGTGGATTATCTGCGGGCGCGGCGCGCGCTCAGCCGCGCGACCCGCGAGATGGTGGAGACGTTCCGGGACTTCGACGTGCTGATGCTGCCGAGCACGGCGGACTTTCCTCCGCGCACCGGCCAGATCGACGGGCGCACGCCTGCCTTCGACCTCGACCGCTGGAATGCGGAGTCGTATGGCTTTGCGCCCTACACGGAGATATTCAACGTCACGGGCCAGCCGGCGATCTCGCTGCCGCTCGCGGTTTCCCGCGACGGCTTGCCGATCGGCATACAGTTCGCCGCTCCGCTGGGGGAGGATGCAAGGCTCATCTCGCTCGCTGCTTGGCTCGAGCGCGAGCGCCCTTGGAAGGATCGGCTGGCGTCGCTGCGGCGCCGATTTTCATAGCGCGTCCGCGAGCCTCCCCACGGCCATTCTTTCACGGCGGCGCGCCGTGAGGATCGCCTCGGTGTAGCCGTTCGGCTCCGTCCTGCCCTTGAAGATGAGATCGCATGCGGCCTGAAATGCGATATTCGCCTGCAGATCACGGCACATGGGCGCGTACGCGGGATCGCCCGCGTTTTGATGGTCGACCACTTCGGCCATCCGGCGCAGCGCGTCGAGCACCTGGTCTTTCGAGCACACCCGGTGCAACAGCCAGTTCGCGACGTGCTGGCTCGAGATGCGAAGCGTCGCTCGATCCTCCATCAGCGCCACGTTGTAGTAATCCGGGACCTTGGAGCAGCCGATGCCGAAGTCTATCCAACGCACCACGTAACCCAGGATGCTCTGGGCGTTATTGTTGAGCTCGGTCTGAATCTCGGCATCCGTCCATGAAGGGTGGGACACCAGCGGCGGGGTCAAAATGTCTCCGAGTGCGGCCGGAACGCGGTGCGCGAGCGCGGTCTGCACCTCGCACACGTTGACCTGGTGGTAGTGGAGCGCATGCAGGGTCGCGGCGGTGGGCGAGGGCACCCACGCCGTGTTCGCTCCCGCCATCGGATGCGCGATTTTGGCCTTGATCATGTCGCCCATCATATCCGGCATGGCCCACATGCCCTTGCCGATCTGGGCGCGTCCCGGCAGACCGCACGCGATGCCTACATCGACGTTTCGGCGCTCGTATGCATCGAGCCAGAGAGCTTTCTTGAGATCTCCCTTGCGAGGAACGGGCGCAGCTTCCATGGAGGTATGGATCTCGTCTCCGGTGCGATCCAAGAAGCCGGTGTTGACGAACACCAGGCGTTCGCGCACGGTGCGAATGCACTCGGCGAGGTTGACGGTGGTCCTGCGCTCCTCGTCCATCACGCCGATCTTCAGCGTGTGGCGCTGCAATCCCAAGAGGTCCTCCACCCCCGCAAACAGATCCGCGGCGAAGGCCGCTTCCTCCGGTCCATGCATCTTGGGTTTGACGATGTAGATCGAGCCGGTGCGCGAGTTCATGCGCGCGGCCGGGCCGATGAGATCATGAAGGGCGATCAGCGAGGTAACGGCGGCGTCGATGAAGGTCTCGGGAGTCAGCGCGCCATCGGCCGTGACGGCATCCGAAAGCATATGATGCCCGACGTTGCGCACCAGCATGAGGCTACGGCCTGGGAGCACGAGCTCGGATCCCGAAGGCGTGGTATAGCGGCGGTCCGGATTCATCTTTCTCGCCACCGCTTTGCCGCCCTTGTTGAAGCTGCAGTCGAGCGTGCCTCGCATCAACCCCAGCCAGTTGCGGTAGACGAGCACCTTGTCGGCCGCCGTGACCGCGGCCACCGAGTCTTCGCAATCCTGAATGGTCGTGATCGCCGATTCGAGCACGACGTCGCTCAGCCCCGCAGGATCGTCACGTCCGATGTGATGAGAACGGTCGATACGCAGCTCGACGTGCAGCCCGTGATGGGTGAGCAGTATCGCCGAAGGATTTGCGGGATCGCCTTGGTAGCCGGCGAGTTGCGCGGCATCGGCAAGCCCGACGGCGCCGCCGCCCGCCACCAGCGCGTCCAAGCCCCGGGCCGAAATGCGGTAGCCCCGCGAATCGCGGTGACTCGCATCGCGCAATGCGAAATGCCGGTCCAGAAAGTCCCGGGCATACCGAATCACACGGGCGCCGCGCGCCGGATCATAACCGCCGCCGAGCCGTTCGTCCGCCGCGCGAGGGATTGCGTCGGTTCCGTAGAGCGCGTCGTAGAGACTGGCCCAGCGCGCGTTCGCGGCATTCAACGCATACCGGGCGTTGTTGAGGGGTACCACCAGCTGAGGGCCGGCAATGGTCGCGATTTCGGCATCGACGTTCTCGGTCGATATCCTGAACGGGCCTTGCTCGGTCACCAGATAGCCGATATCGGCCAGAAATTCGCGGTAGCGGGCCCGGTCGAATGCGGCGCCCGGATTTTGGCGGTGCCATCCATCGATTTGCGATTGGAGCTTGTCTCTCTTGGCGAGAAGCTCGGCGTTGCGCGGACTCAGGCGCCGAACGAGCGCCGCAAACCCGCGCCAGAAGTTGCCGGCATCGACGCCTGTGCCGGGGATCGCTTCGTGATTGACGAAATCGTACAGATCTCGGGCGATTTCCAGGCCCTCGGCCCGGATCGTCTGTGGGACTTGGACGGATTCTGGCATGGACAGCTTCTGGATCTTCCGGCAATGAGACAGCGCTAGCGATGATATAATCATGAGACAACAATTGCGGGTACATTTTCGATGCCGGATAACGCTGGTCGGAGATGAGCTTACTCGTTCGAATCAACGTGGTTCTCGGGGCCGTCTCGCTGGCTGCCGCAGCGCTGGCGGCTTACGCGTGCTGGATCATCCTCGAGGGCAACGCGCGCCGCGAGGTGCTCGCCGAGGCGGGGCTGATGATGGACAGCGCCGCCGCCATCAGGTCGTATACGGCCGGCGAGATCCTGCCGCTGCTCGAAAAGCCGATGAGCGACACGTTCCTGCCGCAGGGAATCCCCTTCTATGCTGCCACGCAGAACTTCTTGAAGCTTCGCGAGCACCACCCGGAATACATGTACAAGGAAGCGGCGCTCAATCCGACCAATCCGCGCGACCGGGCCGCCGACTGGGAAGCCGATATTATCCAGCGCTTCCGAAACGAGGCGGGCATGACCGAAGTGGTCGGCGAGCGCGAGACGCCGATGGGAAGATCGCTGTATCTGGCGCGGCCCATACGCATTTCCGGCGAATGCGCCGAATGTCACGGCTCTCCCGAGGCGGCGCCGGCCAGCTTGGTCGCGCGTTACGGGCGCAGTAACGGCTTCGGGTGGCAGGACCACGAGATCGTGGGTGCGCAGGTCGTTTCGGTCCCTTTCACGGACGCCACGGCAAACGCCAAGCGTGCCTTTCACGCGTTTCTGATTGCGCTGGCGGCGACAATTGCCTCGATCTTGGTCGCGCTCAACGTGCTGCTCTACGCTCTGTTGGTGCGACCGGTGAGGCAAATCGCGCACAGCGCCGAACGTCTGAGCATGGGTGATCCGTCTGCGGCCGAGTTCCCGCCGCACGGCGCCGCGGAAATCGCCTCGCTGGTGCGCTCGTTCAACAGGATGCGCACCAGTCTCGACAAGGCGATGCGGCTTCTATCGCCGAAGGAACCGTGAGCGACATATTCATCAGCTACTCTCGGGTCGATCGTGCCTGCGCACATGAGCTGGTTGCGCTGCTCGAAGCGCAGGGGCTCAGGTGCTGGATCGCGCCGCGCGACATTTGCCCCTCCGCCGACTGGGCCGCGGAGATCATCGATGCGATCACGGCCGCGCGCGTCATGGTGCTGGTGTTCTCGGCGAGCAGCAACCAATCTCCGCAGGTTCGGCGCGAGGTCGAGCGTGCGGTTCACAAGGGAGTGAACGTGTTGCCGTTCCGAATCGACGATGTCGCGCCGTCCAAGAGTCTGGAGTTCTTCCTGAGTGCGCAGCACTGGATGGATGCATTTCCGCCGCCTCGCGAGCCGCACTACCACAAGCTGTCGAATTACTTACGGACCCAGCTCGCCGCGCCGGCGCCGTCCGCCGCGCCGTCAACGCCGCCGTCTGGCGTGGGGGCGACCATCGTGCCCGCCCGCGAAGCGGTTGCCGCGGGAGAAGGCGCGTTCAGTTCGCGGGATCTCGCGCACATCGAGGCCCAATTGGCGTCCTACATCGGCCCCTTGGCCAAATATCTGGTCAAGCGCGAAGCGCAGCGGTCGGCCGGGAGCGACGAGCTGATCGCGAGGTTATCGACCGAATTGGAGGCGGAATCGGACCGAGCCACGTTTGCGCAACGCTGCCGATCCCTCCGGAGCGCGCATTGAACCGAAGCCGGCTTCCCTGGATGGTGTGCGCGTATCTCGCGCTCTACGTGTTCGGTTATTTGTCGAAGCCCATTTACGGCGCTGCCGCCATCTGGCCGTCTCACGCCGTGAGCTTCGCGCTGTTGTCGCTGCTTCCGCTTCGCCGGTGGCCGCAGGCAACGCTCTTGCTGCTCTGCTGCCATCTCGTGGCAAATCCGCTCCTGCACCGGCTCGGCGATCTGTCGTTCGGCGACCCCATCGGATTGTTCGGTTTCGCATTCGCCAATGTGCTCACCGCGCTGGGTGCTGCCGGGCTCGCCCGCGGCTTCAGACTGTTTCACACCGAAGATCGGCACCAGTTGGTGGTTTCTCCGTTGTGGATCATCGCGCTCGTCGCCGGTGTCGCGCCGGGCTCCCTGGTCGGCGCCGCCACGCGGGCATACGTCATGGGCGCGCCGATCACGGCATCCGAATTCGGCGTTTGGGTGCTCGCCGCGGTACTCGCCATCGTAACCATCGGACCCGCGGTCTTCGGCATGGCGCTGGGATTCTCGGCGCAAGCGAAGGTCTCGGCGGCGAAACCATGGGAAGGCTGGGTGCTCTCCCTGGGGATGGGCGCCCTTTTTCTCTGGTTCGTGCTCGCGCCATGGCCTGCTGTCGACGTGTTGGTCGAGCCGATGTTGTTCACGATTCCTCTCGCATGGCTCGCACTGCGATTCTCGCAGCGGACGACGCGCCTCGCGGTCGCCGCCGTGGCGGCCGGGATCTCGGTCGTGGCCGCGCATCGCACCGGAGGCGATCTATCGCCGGCGAGCAGCCCGGCCTGGTCCGACGTCGTCATCTCGATCGATGTGTTTTTGCTGATCGGTTGCGGCGGGGCGCTGCTGGTCAACTACATGACGTTCAAGCAACGCGCGCTGCTGGAGCAGCTTGCTCACGAGCATGCGCACCTTCGCCAATACGCGCAGGCGCTCGACTCGGCCGAGGAGGCCGCGCGCCGTGCCACGGCGGCGGATCTGCACGATGGCATCGGCCAGGTGCTCGCGGGGCAGAGCATGACGCTTGCCGCCATGCGTGCCCACGCCCAGCAACCGAAGCTCGCGGCGCTGCTCGAGGAGGCTGTCGATGCGTCGCGGGAAGCGCAGGAGGGCCTCAGACTCATGATTCAGGATTTGAGCCCGCCCGAATTCGAGCATGCCTCCCTCGAGGATATGCTCAAGTGGCTGGCGGGGCTCTTCAAGACCCGCTTCGGGTTCGCAGTCTCGTATCGGGTGTCCGCCGACAGGGGACTCTGGCGCGACGACCTCGAACTCGTCTATCGATGTGTTCGAGAAATGCTGATGAACGCGTGCAAGCATTCGGGACGCCAGGCCGCGTCGGTAGAGGTGAAGGCCACGAGCGGTTGGGTGAACGTCACGGTGTCCGATGACGGCGTCGGATTCGACCCGCAGGGCACGGTGACGGTCTCGAGGGGTCGCTTTGGGCTCACCCAGCTACGCGAGCGAGCGCGCGCCGCCGGAGGAACGCTGAATATAGCGAGCGCCGTGGGTCGCGGCTGCCGGGTCACGGTGTGGTTGCCGATGTAGCCTGCGGCCGCTCAATAAAAAGCCCGGGCACGCGAGCGCGCCCGGGCTGGGAGCTCTAGGAGCCGTCAGGCTTGGAGCTTGCGGCGGGCGCCTAACACGAGCACCCCGCCCAACAGCAGCGTCAATGCGCTGGTGGCCGCCGTGGCATCGATTTCCGGAGCCGCCCGCACCACCAGAAATTCCTGGCTCGCATTCACGGGGTTCGGCGTATAGACGCTGACGTTGCTCGCGGCGTAGCCGCTCGCCGCGGCAGAGAGGGCCTCCTGTTCCAGCGCGCTCACGGATGTGCTGGTGGTTTGGCCGTCGAAGAGGTCCCAGATGGCGAAAGAATAGTTGATCTGGTTCGTCGCATTGCTCAAATTGGCAAGCAGGCCGTTCGCGAGCCATCCTGCGGCATTGTAGGCTTGCTGCGCCGTATACGTGGTCCCGCCGAACAGGACCGACGAGTTGAATTTTTCGTTGCCGTCGAGCGCGCTGGCCGCCGTCGTCGTGGCGCTCCAGGGCGTATTCAGGTACGACTCGGTATTGAAGTCATCGCAGATCATGTATCCGGAGTAAATGACGTTTGCGCCCTGACTGACCGTGCCCTGATACGGGCTCACATAGACGCCGTCGGCGACGGTTCCATTGCCCACGCCGGTCAGATCCAGCGTGTACTGCCCGAAGCTGGCCGGAGCGGCCGCCAACAGTCCTAGTCCGAGTAACACTTTCGCTCTGCGGTTCATCTCAACTACCTCTGGAAATATTCCAACGGGGCGGATTTTCGCCGTACTGCAACACGAATGCAAAGGCAACCGCGCCACTCATGAAGTGTTACGCAGTTCACATCGGGATAAGTTAAATGCCGCGGTCCTCTTCCGCTTTCCGGCAAGGCCGTACGGCTTCGCGGATGATTTCCGCCAATCGAATCGCCCCCGGGCCCGCGTAGTCCCGATCCGCGAAAACCAAGTAGAGATTGCCCCAGCGCTCCGTACCTTCGCGCAGCGGCAGCGCCTTGAGGGTGCCGCTGCCGAGCTCGCCGCGCACCAACTCTTCCGGATACCAAGCGAAACCGAGCCCCATCACGGCGGCATGAATGGAGGTGGCTTTGTGGCTCACGGTCCAGATCTGCTCGGCACCCAGCCAGGTGCCCCCGCGGCGCTGACTGCCGGTATCGCGGATCACCAAATGCCTATGCTTGCGCAGCTCCTGCAGCGTGAGCGCCCGCCCGAGCCGGTGCAGCGGATGATCCGGATGCGCGACCGGAATGAAGCGCACTCGCATCAGGAAATCGCCGACGAATCCGCGCGGCACTTCGGAGCAGATGGCGAGATCCACGCGACGCTCGAGGAGTGCTTCCTCGGTACCGCTCAGCACCGTCTCGTACAGCTCGAGGCGGGTTTCCGGCCGATCTTCGGCGAAGCGCGCAAAGCACTCGAGCAGGAGCCAGGTGGGAAAGATGATCTCGACGGCAACGCGCAACTCCGGCTCCCATCCCGCCGCAAGACTGCCGGCCGCGTTCTCCAGCGCGCCGGCCTCCTCCAGCAGCGATTTCGCGCGCCGATACAGCACCTCGCCGGTTGCGGTGAGGCGCGCCTTGCGGCCGATCACCTCGAAGATTTTCACGCCGAGGATCGACTCCATTTTCTGCACGGCGTAGGTGACGGCGGATTGGCTCTTGTGAAGCGCGGCCGCCGCCTGGGCATAGCCACCGGTGTCCACGACCGCCAGGAGGGAGCGCCATTGTTCCAGGGAAATGCGCGGGTTGGCCGTCATCATCGATCCAACTGATAGATATACCCTAAATATTCAGCTTTTTTATCTAATTAATCAATATTAGATTGGCGGCCATAGTTTTCCTCACCATCTAGGAGTTCGCCATGACCACGCTTTTGCAGATCAACGCCAGCATCAACAACGACAGCGGCCAATCCAGCCAGCTCGCCAATCAGTTCGTCGCCGCCTTTCGCCAGGGGCATCCCGGCGCGACCGTGTTGGTGCGCAACGTTGCGGCCTCCGAGCCCGTTCCGCACCTTACCGCCGAGCGCTTTGGCGCGTTCATCACGAAGCCCGAGCAGCGCTCGGCGGATCAGCATGCGGTGGTCGCCTATTCGGATGCGCTGATCCGAGAGCTCCAACTCGCGGACGTGGTGGTGATCGGCCTGCCCATGTACAACTTCGGCGTCCCATCGCAGTTGAAGGCGTATTTCGACCACATCGCTCGAGCGGGAATCACCTTCAACTACACCGCGCAGGGACCGGTCGGTCGGCTCACGGGCAAGAAGGTTTACGTGTTCGCGGCGCGCGGCGGTCAGTACGTCGGCACGCCGATCGATACGCAAACCAGTTACGTCCGCGATTTTCTCGCATTTCTCGGCATGCGCGACGTGCATTTCGTTTATGCCGAAGGCCTCGCGATCAGTCCCGAGAGCAAAGAGGCGGGGCTCGCGAAGGCGGCGGAGGAGATCGCCCGGGTCGCGGCTGCGGAGATCGCGCGGCTCGCGGCCGCAGCGTGAAGCGCGGCATGAGGTGAGAGCATCATGAGCATTCGCAATTTGATCCACATCATCGAATCGGCGCCGACGTCCGACGGCGCCGGCGTAAAGTTGCGTCGCAGCCTCGGCAGTCAGCGTGGCCTGTACGTCGACCCCTTCCTCATGCTCGATGAGTTTTACACGGACGATCCGGAGGATTATCTTGCCGGCTTTCCGTCGCATCCGCATCGAGGCTTCGAGACCGTCACGTACATGCTCGACGGACACATGCGCCACGAGGATCATCTCGGCAACCGCGGCGACTTGGGCCCGGGCGATGTGCAATGGATGACCGCCGCGCGCGGCATCATTCATTCCGAGATGCCGCAGCAAAGCGAGGGCCGCATGCGCGGCTTTCAGCTGTGGCTGAACCTGCGGTCGACGGAGAAGATGCGGCCCGCGCATTATCGGGACATTCCGTCGCGCGAGATTCCCGTGATCGAGCTCCCGTCCCGCGCCAAGATCAAGGTGATTGCGGGGAGGTTCGAGCGGGACGGAATGATCACGGAGGGCCCGGCGACCCGTACCGGCGCGAGAGCCTCGACGGATCCCTCGTTTCTCGACGTTCATCTGCCGGCCGGCGCGGAATTCCTCGCGCCCGTCGCCGGCGGTCACAATGCAATTCTGTACGCCTACGAGGGCGGCGCGGAGATCGGCGCAAGCGGCTCCGCAAAATCGCTGCCTCATCGCGCGGCCGGCGTGCTCTCCGACGGCGATTCGGTGCGAGTCGTCGCGAAGGAGCAGGAAGCGAATTTTCTGATGCTCGCCGCGAAACCGCTGCGCGAGCCGGTGGTGCAATACGGACCCTTCGTCATGAATACCCGCGAGGAAATCGAACAAGCCATCGCTGATTACCGAGAGGGCCGTTTCGCCGCCTGAGCGCATTTTATTAGGGGAATACCTGTATTTTTTTGTAGTGCAGCTGCGGATTTGTGAGATCTTACTCAAACATCCATCCATTGATTATTGCAATGCAGTTGGGGCGGGGGCACTCTCGAATGAATATCACAGGCCGAGAAAAGGAAGTTCGTGGAGATCCTCGCAAGCGCGGGCCGAAAGGGCGCGCCGGGGGCCGAAGACAAAGTCCCCGCCGGCAATCGATATGGCAGCTAAATTGCAGCTTCTTCTGGTCGAGGACAACGCGGCCGATGCGGAGATCATTGCGCGCCATCTCGCCAAGGGACGCATCGATTGCGCCATTCATCGGGTCCAGACGGAAGCCGATCTGGTAGCTGCGCTCGCCACGCACAAACTCGACCTGATCATCTCCGATTTTTCACTGCCTCAATTCGACGGTTTGCGCGCGCTCGAGATCGCGATATCGCGCGCGCCCGACATACCCTTCATTTTCGTATCGGGAACGATCGGAGAGGAACGCGCCATCGAGGCGGTACGCAGGGGTGCGACCGACTATGTGTTGAAGACCAATCTGGCTCGGCTCGGCTCCGCCGTCGAGCGGGCCCTGCGCGAGGCGGAGATCAAGGCGAATCAACGCCACTCGGAAAACCAGCGGCGCGAGCAGGAAGTGAGGCTCCAACGGCTCACTCGATCCTACCGGATGTTGAGCAATACGAGCTCCTCGATACTGCGTTTGCGCAATCGCGCTGAATTGCTCGATGAAGTGTGCCGCATCGCCCATCAACAGGGCGGCTACGGCCGGGTGTCGATCAGCTTGATCGATTCGAACGCGAAGGCCTTGCAGCTGCATGCGAGCGCCGGGATCGACTCCAAGGACTTGCAGGCAGCCGACCTGACGGTGCTCGGTGCCCACGCGCGAATCCCGACCCTCAGTCAGCGCGCCATCGAGTCGAACTCGCCCGCCGTGGTCAACGACCTCACCGCCGATTCGCGGCGCGGCGCCCACCAGAAGCTGTGGATGGATCAAGGCTGGCGGGCAGCTGCGGCCTTGCCGTTGCTGATCGATGGCACCGCCATCGGAACCATGAACTTGTTCAGCGGCCAGCGCGATGTTTTCGACGAGGCCGAGATGGCAGTGCTGTTGGAGCTCGCCGCGAACCTGTGCTTTGCCCTGCAGTATCTACAGAAGGACGAGGCGCTGCATTTCCTGTCCTACTTCGACGGGCTCACCGGTCTCGCCAAGCGGCAGCTCTTTTGCCAGCGGTTGGGACAGCTGCTTACCGCCGATAAGGGCGAGGGACACGCGCGGACCGTGGTCGCGTTCGACGTTCAGAAATTGGGCGCCATCAACGATTCGCTCGGCCGTTACGGCGGCGATCGCCTCATCGAGGCGATCGCCGCCCGCATCAAGCAGACCTTCAGTCATCCCGAATGCGCGGCCTACTTCGGCGGCGGAACATTCGCTTTGATGCTTCCCAACGCCGAGCCGCTCGACACCGAGAACGCGGGTAGGGTCGCGCAAAGCGCCGCTGCACAGCTGTTCGCCGAGCCGTTTCAGGTGGGAGGCCAGGAGCTCAGGCCGGCGATCCGTGCGGGTGTGGCATTCCATCCGCAGGACGGGGAGACGGCGGATGCATTGGTGCAGAACGCCGAGGCGGCGCTGAAAGCGGCGCGGGAGGACAACGAAAAATACATGCTGTACGGACTCGTGACGCAACGGCCGACCTCCGGCACCCTCGCGCTCGAGGCGAGGCTCACCGGTGCTCTCGATCACGCCGAATATCTCCTTCACTACCAACCCAAAGTCGATATCGGTACCGGCCGAATCATGGGATTCGAGGCACTGCTGCGCTGGCAGGACGGACAGATCGGGCTCGTGCCGCCGGCTTTGTTCGTTCCTTTGCTCGAGCGATCCGGCGCCATGGTGGAGGTGGGCGAATGGGTGCTCGAGCAGGCGGTCCGGGACATGCAGAGCTGGAGCGCGCAGGGAGTCGAGTCGGTTCGCATCGCGGTGAACGTATCGCCGATACAATTGCGCCGCCGCGATTTCGTCGACGCGGTGCTCTCCCGAAGTGAGCGGCTGATCCCGGGTGCGGCGGGGCTCGACATCGAGATCACGGAGAGCATGTTGATGCACGACATCGAGCTGTCGATTCGCAAGCTCCATCAGCTTCGCGAGGCGGGCATCGGCGTCGCGATCGATGATTTCGGCACCGGGTATTCGTCGCTTCGGCTTCTCAGCCGCCTGCCGGTGGATACCTTGAAGATCGATCGTTCCTTCATTCAGGGCATCACGAACACGCCCAATGTGATGACGATGGTCGCGACCATCGTCTCGCTCGCGCGGGCATTCGACATGCAGACGGTTGCGGAAGGCGTGGAGACGGCCGAGCAGCTGACCATGCTTCGCGTCATCAACTGCGATCACGCGCAGGGATTTTATCTGGGCAGGCCGACTCCGGCTTCCGAGGTGCCCGCGGTCATTCGCCGGCTGTCTCAGGACGGCGCGCGATTGGTGGAAAGGCCCGACCCGCTGGTTGCCGGCACCATGCGCTCGTGAACCGAAACATCATTCTTTTGGTCGAGGACAATCCCGCCGACGTGGAGTTGACCTTGCGCGCGTTCCGCAAGAGCAAGGTCCTCAACGAGATCGTAGTCGTCAGGGACGGAGTGGAGGCGCTCGACTATCTGTTCCTCACCGGGCCATTCGCGGGCCGCGATTCGAAGGCGTCTCCGGAGGTGGTTCTGCTCGATCTCAAGCTGCCGAAGGTCGACGGGCTGGAGGTACTGCGGCGGATGCGGGCGGACGAGCGCACCCGCCGCATTCCGGTCGTCGTACTCACGTCGAGCGGTGAGGAGAAGGACATCCTCTCCAGCTACGATCTCGGCGCCAACAGCTTCGTGAGGAAACCGGTGGACTTCAACCAGTTCCTGGAAGCCGCCCAGCAGCTCGGGCTTTACTGGCTGGTCCTGAATCAGCGCGCCAATTAGCCGCCCCCCGGCCGGGCGGGCCCGTCGGCCGTGTCCGGCGCTCAGCGGTGCGTGCCGACGCGCTCGATCAACGCCATGGCGGCGGCCGGATTTCGCACCTTGTGCCCGCTGATGACGTATAGATAGACATCCCGCGGCCTTGAATCGCCGTGCGGCGTCCCGGCGTATTCCAGTCCCTCGGCGGCTCCGCCCGACGCCCAGGCCTTCGCGCGCGCCGCCCAGCGGTCGAGCTCATCATCCGAATAGCCGAGTTCCGCGCCGTCTCGCGTTCCCATGATCCGGGCATACACGAAAGGGGCGGTTGGATCCGCGATCTGGGGATAATCGGAATCGCCCGCGATCACCAGGGCCACCCTATGTTCGCGCGCCAAGGCGACGGCCTCCGCGGACCGAAAGCTCTCATGCCGCACCTCGACCGCGTGCCTTACCGGGCGGCCCTCGACCGCGACGGGCAACAGCGCGAGGAACGCACGGAAATCCTCGGGCGCGAATTTCTTGAAGGGCGGGAGCTGCCAATTGATCGGTCCCAGCTTTTCCTTGAGATTCATGAGGCCGCTCGCGAAGAAACGCTCGATGCTCCTGCCGGCGTCGGCCAGAACCTTGCGATTCGTTGCGAATCGAGGCGCTTTCAATGAGAACACGAAGTCCGGCGGCGTCTCGGCATGCCATTTGGCGAAGGTCTCGGGCTTTTGCGAGCCGTAAAAGGTGCCGTTGACCTCGATCGAGGTGAGCCTGCGGCTCGCGAATTCCAGCTCGCGTGAGTGCGGCAGATCCGCCGGGTAGAACGCACCGCGCCACGGGGGGTAAGTCCATCCGCCGACGCCGATGCGGATCGTACCTGGGCCGGCGGGGCCCGCTTGCTGATCGAGTGACATGGACGACCGGCGCCCTGTGGCTCTTTCAAACGACTCTGTAGGAAATGCCCTGCGAGGCGCCTCTTCGGAGCTTTCGCATCAGCGAAATGATGGCAGCTAGGAAGTAAAATTCAACCGATTCCACAGCCGCGCCAAGAGAGGAAGGCCGGGAATACCTGTATTTTAATACAGTATCGTCCCACGGGATCGTGCACCGCGTGTTTCAATTGAAACGGTATCGCGGCCGGCCGACATTACCGCGCGAGGCATCGGGGAGACCATTAGTCCTGCGGCATACGCCGACATGGGCCGCGGCGCTGCAAGTTAAACACGTGGATATATTGATTTACGAGGAAGACCATCTCACACGCAATTTGCTGAAGCAATGGCTCGGCGAGGCGGGATATCGCGTGCGTCTCGGCATGCCCCGCGAGTGCGGGATCGGCAGTCCGGCGGATCTGGTGATCGTCAATGTATCCATGCCCAAACATGCCGGAGCGCAATGCATACGGAACATCCAGGCGGCGCATCCGAATACACCGCTGATCGCGATCTCAGCCCAGTTCCGATCCGGCTTGTCCGCCGCCGGCGCGACGGCGCAGAGTCTCGGTGTTCAGCAGGTCATCGCAAAGCCGCTGGTTCGGGCCGATCTCCTCGAGGCCGTGCGTGGAATCGGCAGAAGGTCGGGGTAGTGCATGCAGAGCGTCCTCATCTCCAATGAGATCCCGCCCGGAAGTCATGTCGAAGCCGGCGCTCCATCGATCCGATTCAACCGCTTGCGGCTCGGAATCGGCCTGCTCGGGGTGCTCGTCATTCTCGCCTTCGCAGGCTCATCCGCCTACGACGCGTGGCGCTCCTACGGCCGCTCGATCTCCGCGACCCAGCGGGAACTCGATACCGTGGCGGGCGCGCTCGCCGAGCAAACCTCGTGGACCGTTCAGGCCGTCGACCTGCTATTGCTCGACACCGCGCGCTGGTACCGCAGCGCCAGCCGCGACCTCCCGCCCGAGAGCTTCAACCAGGCGCTTGCCATTCGCGCGGCCGGGGTGCCACAGGTACGGCGGGTGGTGATCATCGACGCGCATGGCGACCAGCTCTATGCATCGCGCGACTTAACGAGGCCGATTCTCAATGTCGCGGACCGATCCTACTTCCTCGCCCAGCGTGACCACCCGGATGCGGGGCTGTTCATGAGCGAGCCTTTGGTGACGCGCTCGGAAGGCCGCGCGGCAGTGGTCCTTTCTCGACGGCTTACCGACGCACGCGGGGGCTTCGCCGGAGTGGTCACCGCGACGGTCGATCTGGATGATCTCACCCAATTCTATCGAGCCGTCAACGTCGGCACGACCGGCGCAGTTCAACTGCTCCGCGATGATGGCGTCCTGCTGTTGCGCCACCCGTCCATGGCGAGCGCCATAGGTCGCAAATTCCCGGCGCTCGCCGCGCCGCCGGTGGCGCCGGTCGCCGGATTCTCGAATCCCATCGACGGCAAGGTGGACTTCGTCGCGTCGGCCCCCGTCAGGGCCACTCGCTTGATGCTGGCGGTGACGCGCGAGGCGGCGGTCGCGATGCGGCCATGGCGCAACGAGACGATCCGGGTTGCCGCGCGCACTCTGGTCATCGCGTTGCTCGGCGCATTGACCATCGTCACGCTATTGCGCCAGCTAAAGCGGGTCGCGGCCAGCGAGCGAGCCTTACGCGAGAGCGAGGAGCGTTACGCCCTCGCGATGGAGGGGGCGAACGAAGGACACTTTGACTGGGACGTGGCGTCCGACCGCCTGTTTCTGTCGCCGAAGATGAAAACGTTGGATGGTCTAGGCGCGCGCCGCGAGGTCGGCTCGCGCACCGATTGGATACGCCGGATCGTCATGCACCCCGACGATGCGCGGCGCTTCGAAGCGACCCTCAAAGACCATCTCGAAGGACGTACGGCCCGGTTCGAGTGCGAGTATCGAGTCCGTCACCCGGACGGCGAATGGCATTGGCTATTGGCGCGGGGCCGGTGTTTGCGCGACTCTACGGGCAGACCGGTCAGATTTCTCGGCTCCGCAATGGATGTGACCGCACAGAAGCAGGCGGAGATCGAGAAGGAACGGCTGGAAGCGCAATTGAGGCAGTCGCAGAAAATGGAGGCGATCGGCACGCTCGCCGGGGGCATCGCTCACGACTTCAACAACATCCTCGGCGCCATCCTGGGTTACGGCGAGCTAGCCCTCCAGGAAGCCGCACAAGAGAGCGCATTGCGGCGTTATCTCGACAACGTCATGCATGCGACCGAGCGCGGGAAAATTCTGGTCGAGCGAATTCTCGGATTCAGCCGCAGCGGCTTGGGCGATCGCGAGCCGGTGAATGTACAATCGGTGGTCATGGAAACCCTCGAGCTGCTCGGGGCCTCACTGCCTCCGGGTATAGTGCTCGAGAGCAAGATCGCCGCCGGCAACGCAGCGGTGATCGGGGACGCCACTTACCTGCATCAAGTGGCGATGAATCTTTGCACCAACGCGATCCACGCGATGCAGGGCGACGGCAAACTCACCGTCACTCTGGAGCGCCGTCAATTGACCGAGGAGAGTACCCTGGCGCGAGGCTCACTCGGTCCCGGGCCGTACGTACGGCTGGTGATCGCCGACACCGGCGCGGGCATCCCCCCGGACGTACTCGATCGGATGTTCGATCCTTTCTTCACGACCAAGGAGGTCGGCGAGGGCACGGGCTTGGGATTATCTCTCGTCCACGGCATCGTGACCGATCTCGGCGGAGCGATCGACGTTACGACCAAAGTCGGCGAAGGAACGACGGTGGAGATCTGGTTGCCGGTGGCGGGCGAAATCGAGGTTCGGGCGGACGAGGGCGACGCAGCGCTGCCGCAAGGCAGCGGTCAGATCGTCATGATCGTCGATGACGAGCACGCCCTGGTCACGCTCGCGGAAGAAGTCACCGCGCAGCTTGGTTATGAGCCCATCGGCTTCGATTCGAGCCAGGCCGCCCTCGAGGCGTTTCGCGCCAAGCCGGATGGGTTCGACGCCGTTCTCACCGACGAAGCGATGCGGGAGCTCACCGGCACCGAACTCGCGCAAGAGATACGCAAAATCCGCCCTGCGATCCCGATCATAATGATGACCGGTTATGGCGGCGGGAATTTCATGAATCATGCCAACGACATCGGCGTAAGCGAGGTGCTGCGCAAACCTTTGCGTCGGCGCGATCTTGCCGATTCGCTCGCGCACGCCTTTGAACATCCGATCATCGAAGCCTGAGGTGATTGCCATGCAGGAGAGCGTCCATTCGCACATATTGGTCATCGACGATGACCCACAAATTCGAGCGTTGCTGGAAGAGTACCTCGCGGAGAACGGGCTGCGGGTCAGCGTCGCATCGAACGGACAGGAGATGGCCAAGATTCTAGCCGACGAGGCGATCGATCTCGTCGTCCTGGATTTACGGCTCGCCGGCGAGGATGGGATGTCGATCGCCCGCTCGCTGCGCGACCAATCATCCATTCCGATCGTCATGCTCACCGGCGTGCGCGACGAAGCAGATCGGGTGATGGGCCTGGAACTCGGCGCCGACGATTACCTTACCAAGCCCTTCAGTCCCCGGGAGCTGCTGGCTCGCATCCGCACCGTACTGCGGCGCGCGAAGAGCGCCGGACCGGGGACGGCGCGGGAGCAGCAGATTCGCGCCTACCGGTTCGCGGAATTCGAGCTCAATCTGCGCACGCGGCGCCTCAAGCGCAGCAACGGAGGCAATATCGTCTTGACGAACGGCGAGTTCAACCTGCTCGCCGCACTGCTCGCCGCGCCGGAACGAATTCTCACCCGTGATCAGCTTCTGGAGGCGAGCCGGGTCTATGACAACGAGGTGTATGACCGCGCTATCGACATCCAGGTACTGCGGTTGCGGCGCAAGATCGAGCCCGATCCTTCGCAACCTCAATTCATCGTGACGGAGCGCGGCGCGGGCTACATCTTCAGCGCACCGGTCGAAGTCGTGTATTGAACGCGCCGCGGTCCGGGCCGCGGCGTGTTCGGCGAATTTCAACCGAAACGGATACCCGGCTTCAGAGTTTCAATGGTAACCGAAGTGTCATGGATTTGCGGGCAGCCCTTGCTATTTTGGGGCGGGTGATCGTTCCATTGACGCACGGCGGCCGTGCATTCATCAGCTTCGGAGGCCTACCCATGTTCTTTCCGCGTCGGCAGAGCTGTCTTGCGTGCATGATCACCATGCTCGGCACCTGGTGCGCCATCGGCTCCCCGGCATCGGCCCAAGGCACAAGCACCGCGATGGCGTCTCAGGCCGACTGTCCGGAAGACGATAGCGGGCTGAAGCTGCCGGCCGGCTTTTGCGCAACCATCTTCGCCGACGCTATCGGCCACGCCCGCCAGCTCGTTGTCGCGGACAATGGGGTCGTCTATGTCAACACCTGGTCCGGCCGGTATTACGGCAACGACAAACCGCACGCCGGCGGGTTCCTGGTGGCGCTCCAGGACACTACGGGCAAGGGAAAGGCCGACGTGATTCGGCGGTTCGGCGAGACCGTGCAAAGCGGCGGGGCGGGAGGCACCGGCATCGGCCTGTACCACGACGCGCTATACGCCGAAATCAACGACAAGATCGTGCGGTATGAGCTGCCGGCAGGCTCGATCGTGCCGACCGGACCCGCGGTCCCGATCGTGACCGGACTGCCGCTGACGGGGGATCATCCCATGCACCCGTTCGTAATCGACGCGGACGGGTCAATGTATATCGACGTTGCCACCGCGACCAATGCGTGCCAGGCAAAAAATCGCATTCCGCAGTCACGCGGCATCGTCCCATGCACCGAGCTCGAGACGCGCGGGGGCATCTGGCGTTACGACGCGAATAAAACGGATCAAGCCTTCTCGCCCGCCGGCCGCTTTGCCACCGGGATTCGCAATGGCGAGGGATTCGCGATCGAAGGGGCCGGGCGGATCCTCGTCACCCAGCATGGGCGCGACCAGTTGCATGCGAACTGGCCGCAATTCTACAAGCCCGAAGAGGAGGCCACGCTTCCGGCCGAGGAGCTGCTGCGCCTCAAACGGGGCGGCGATTACGGATGGCCGGAGTGCTACTACGACGGGCTGCAGGGCAAACTGGTGCTCGCACCGGAGTACGGCGGCGACGGCGGGAAAAAGGTGGGGCCGTGCGCGGCCAAGACCGCTCCGATCGCGGCCTTTCCCGCGCATTGGGCGCCCAATGCGATGGCACTCTACGACAAGCAGCAATTTCCGGCTCGCTACCAGCATGGGGTGTTCATCGCCTTTCACGGATCCTGGGATCGGGCGCCTTATCCCCAAGGCGGTTACAACGTCGTGTTCCAAGCCCTGTCGGACGATCATGCCGCCGGACGGTGCGAGATATTTGCCGACGGTTTTGCGGGCTCGGTGGAATCACCCGGAAAAGCCGAGCATCGCCCATCCGGCCTGGCCGTCGGACCGCACGGCTCGCTCTATGTCTCCGATGATGTGCGCGGACGCATCTACCGCATCGTCTATCGCGGCGGACCGGGCGCTGACTCGGAAGCGGCGAGCGTTACACCCTGCCCAAGTGCATCGGCACCGGCCGGGCAGGTCATGGCGAATGACGCCAAGCCTCCGGAAGGCACTCATCCCGACGCCGGCGCTGCCGCGGCCGTTGCGAGCCTTCCCGTCCCCTCCGGCGCAACCAAGGACATGGTTGTACTCGGTGAGCGTATCTTCCTAGGTCAGGTGGGAGGAGCGACCTGCACCGGTTGTCACGGTGCGGACGCAAAGGGCACGCCGCTGGGTCCGAATCTCACCGACACCCAATGGCTCTGGGGCGATGGCAGCTTTGCGTCGATTGCGAAAACGATCACTACCGGTGTGCCGCAGCCTAAGCAATATCGCTCCCCCATGCCGCCCATGGGAGGCGCCCAGCTCACTCCGGAGCAGGTGAAGGCAGTCGCCGCGTACATCTGGGCCGTGAGTCATCCCTCCGGCCGGTGAAATCATGCAGCCGCCCTCCGACGTGCCGATCATGATGTGAGCGGCTTCGCCGGCGCGCGGCTGCACGGCGGGTGCGGGCGTGCGGGGCGGGTGCGGGCGTGCGGGATGCGCGAACTCCGGCGAAGAAGTCCGCGCCCCGGTGATTACTTGATAGGGGAGAGCTGGTTGACGACCTGCGTCACGCCAGGGGTTTGGAGCGCGGCCGCCTCCGCCTCGCGGCCTTCCAGGCCGTCCGAGACCGTTCCGCTCAGATACACCACGTTCCCCATCGTTTGCACGTCGATTATGTTCGGGGGCCCGAGATCCGGATGCTGATCGATCGACGCGCGTACATTCGCAGTCACCTTCGCATCGCCGCCGCCATCCTCGGTCCCACCTTTTCCATAGGTCGCGCATCCCGCCAGCGCACCCGCCAAGATGATGGCCGATCCGATTCCGTAAAGTCCTTTCAAGCTTTTCATGTCAAGTTCCTCTCGTGTTGCTTGGTGTTTCCGCGCCCCCGTCGATGGCACGGGCCGCGTGTCGAGAAGCAAGCTTGTTCGATCGGGATTGAGATTCGATTTCGCGGGAGGTGTCTCGAATTTCGGTCGGAATAAGGCATCGCGTCGGGAAGTTTCACGTGAAATATCGCGGTTGATCGGGGAAATATGGATGCCTCGCGAGCTGAGTAGATTGCATCGCACATGACATCGATCTCAACTCGAGGAAAACGTCCATGACTACTGTTCGCATGTTCGCATTCGCCGCTGCGGTGTTGATCACCGCTCTTTGCTTTCGCGCGCTCACCTACGGCCTGATCGCTCCGCAATACGCCGGAGATAATGTCTCGACCAGCGCGCAGTCGACCAAGGATTGACGGGAGGGGCCCATGGACCACTCATTGGCGCAATTGGGGATCGATCAGGAACCTCCGCTTGGCGCCCACTTGACCACTTCACGTCGTGGATATACCCATCACGGCGTGTATGTTGGCCAAGGACGCGTGGTGCATTACTCGGGCCTGTCGACTCTTTGGCAGTGCGGCCCGGTGGAGGAAGTCTCTCTGGCGCGGTTCGCCAACGGCCACGCCCTGAATATCGTCGAGCACTCCCCGCCGAGGTATTCGCCCGCCGAGATTGTCCGTCGCGCCCGTTCGCGCCTCGGAGAGAACGATTACCGGTTGCTGAGCAACAATTGCGAGCATTTCTGCAATTGGTGTGTCAGCGGCGTCAGTCGCAGCGCCCAAGTGGAGCGACGGCTGACGTTCAGGATGCTCGGAGCCCTGTTTCACGCGTAATCCAAGCGGCAGATTCCGAAATACCCGGAACATCGGCCACGCTCATGTTGGCGCCATCGGCGCGCCAGCCACATTCATTCGCTCATTCAGGAGGCATATTCCATGTCATCGTCGACCCAGGTCCGGATGCCGGCCATTGAACCCGAATACATCAACATTCCAAAGACTCAGCTGAAAGTCTCCCGCGTCGCACTCGGCACGTGGGCGATGGGCGGCTGGATGTGGGGAGGGACCGACGAACGAGAATCGGTGGCCACCATTCACGCGGCTTTGGACCAAGGCATCAATCTGATCGATACGGCCCCCGTGTACGGCTTCGGCGTGTCCGAAGAAATCGTCGGTGCCGCGCTCGAGGACCGGCGCAGCCGGGCGATTATTGCAACGAAGACCGGTCTCGAATGGCGCGACGGCAAGGTCTATCGCAACGCGACGCGTCCTAGAATCCTGAAGGAGGTCGATGATTCGCTCCGACGCCTGCGTACCGATTACATCGACATCTACCAGGTTCACTGGCCCGACCCGCTGGTGCCGGTGGAGGAAACCGCCGAAGCCATGCGCTCACTCTACGAGCAGGGCAAGATCCGCGCCATCGGTGTGAGCAATTTTTCGGTCGAACAGATGACGCGATTCCGCCAGGTGGCGCCGCTCCACGTGCTGCAGCCGCCCTATAACCTCTTCGAGCGGGCCATCGAAAGGGATGTCCTGCCGTACTGCCGCGCGACCGATGTCGCGACGCTTGGTTACGGTGCACTGTGCCGGGGCCTGCTGAGCGGGCGCATTCGCCCCGATACCAGTTTCGACGGCGACGATCTGCGCCGCGTCGACCCCAAATTCCAGCCGCCCCGACTGGCCCAGTATCTCGAGGCGGTAAACGAGCTCGATGAGTTCGCACAGCGCCGCTTTCATCGGCGCGTAATCCAATTGGCCGTACGCTGGATGCTCGACCAAGGCATCAGCGTTGCGCTCTGGGGCGGCCGCCGCCCGGATCAGCTCGAGGCAGCCCAGGGGGTTGCAGGCTGGTCTCTCAGCAACCTCGAGCGCGAGTTGATCGAACGCATCGTAAACAAGACCGTCACCGATCCCGTCGGCCCGGAATTCATGGCGCCTCCGCAGCGCGCCTAATTGTCACCAGATAACCCGATTGTCACCAGATAACCCGATTGTCAGCAGATAAAAGGAGATCAGCCAATGAAGATTGGATTCATCGGACTCGGCCGCATGGGCGCAGCAATGGTTGCCAACCTCGTCAGAGCGGGTCATGAGGTTGCCGTATACAACCGTACTCCCGGAAAAGCCGGCCCGCTCGTCGAGCGGGGAGCGCTCGAGGCAAAGGATCTCGCCGACGCGTGCCGCGGCAGCGCCGTGATCTCGATGCTCGCCGATGATGAGGCCGCGTCCGGGATCACGCTGGGGCGAGGCGGCATCGTCGACCATCTATCCAAAGGCGCAATTCACCTATCGATGAGCACCATCAGCGTGGCGCTCTCGAAGCGTTTGGCGCAGGCGCACGCGAAGGCCGGGCAACGCTATGTCGCGGCACCGGTTTTCGGCCGCCCGGACATGGCGGCGGCGGCAAAGCTGTTCATCGTAGCCGCGGGCGATCCCGCCGCCATCGAGGCGTGTCAGCCGCTATTCGGCGCGATGGGGCAGAAGACAACTTCGATCAGCACCGAGCCGTCGGCGGCCAATCTCGTGAAGCTCAGCGGCAACTTTCTGCTGGCGTCCGCCATCGAGGCGCTGGGTGAAGCCGTGGCGCTCATCGGCAGGGCGGGAATCGACGCGGAAACATACGTCGACTTCCTCACCTCCACCGTGTTCAACCTACCTGCGTACAAGACCTACGGTGGCATCATCGCCCGAGGCAAATTCGAGCCCGCGGCATTTGCCGCCCCGCTCGGATACAAGGACATCCGGTTGACGCTGGCGGCGGCCGAGAATTTGCGCGTGCCCATGCCGCTCGGAAGCCTGCTGCACGACCGGTTTCTGCGCCTGATCGCCCAGGGAGGCGAGCACCTCGATTGGGCCGCCATCGGCGGTCTCGCTTCCGAGGATGCCGGCGCCGGTGCTCGAGGGAGTGTCGATCGTTCGGCCGGCCGGGCCGCTTAACTCCGGCGGGCGCCGCGCCGTCAGGCGCGGCGCCCCGCCGCCACAAAGTCAACGCCATAGTCGAACAGCATCAACTCCGTCGGCGCCCGACGGGTGCGGCGTTGTGCCTAACTACGTCCCTTCGGGAACACCAGCTTGCCGTCCTGAACCCTCGCGGTATCCTCCCAGCCACCACCGAGCGCGCGGATGAGATCGACGCTGGCGTTTAGCTGCAGGGTGTCGAGATTGAGCGCTTGGAGCTGCGTCTGCAGGAGGGCGGTCTGCGAGGTGACGACCGTGAGATAGTTGGTGGCGCCCTGCTTGTAGAGCGCCAGCGAGAAGTCGAGGCTACGTTGTGCGGCGTCCACGGCGGCCTTCTCTTCAGCCGTGGCGTCGTGATAGTGATTGAGTGTGGCGAGGTCGTCTTCGACCTGCTGAAAGGCGCTGACCACGGTGTAGCGGTAAGTCGCGGCAGAGGCGTCGAACTCGGCGCGCGCCTGGCGGACCTGCGCCCGGCGCAGGCCGCCGTCGAACACGGTCAGCAGCGCGCTCGGTCCGACGGCCCAGAACGAGCTCGGCGCGCTCAGCAAGTTCGAATAGCTGGTGCTCTGGACGCCGGCCTGGGCGCCCAGGGTGATCGTGGGGTAATACGCCGCACGCGCCACCCCGATATTGGCGTTGGCTGCAACCATGCGCCGCTGCGCGGCCGCGATATCCGGACGGCGCTGGAGAAGCGTCGCGGGGACTCCGCTCGGAATCTGCGGAAGCTTGATGTCGACGATCTGCGGCTTGATGGAGAAGGTCGAGGCCGATACTCCGAGGAGCGCTGCAATCGCATGTTCCATCAGCGCGCGCTGAGCAAGTGTCTGCGCCGCCTGGGAGCGCGCGGCATCGAGCTGGGTCTGCGCCTGGGAGACGTCGAGACCGGGGGCGATGCCGGCGCCGTGGAGCTGCTCGGTCAATTTGAGCGCGCGCGAATAGGCGATTACCGTTTGATCGAGAATATCGTCCTCGCGATCGAGGCTGCGCAGCTGGATGTAATCCTCGGCCAGCTGTGCGATCAGCGATAGGCGCGCATTCTCTAGATCCGCGGCGGATGCGGCGGCGTTGGCCGCGCCCGCGGCGACCTCGTTGCGAATCTGCCCCCACAGGTCGAGCTCGTAGCTGACGCTGCCGCCAACGACGTTGTCATTGTAGTAGTACGGCTCGGTGTGTCCATAGAAGGGCGCATTGGCGGAATGGCGTTCGCGCTCCAGGCTGGGGTCGACAGTCATCGTGGGAAACAGCCCCGCGCGCGCCTGATCGCTCAGCGCCTTGGCCTGCGAATAGTTCGCCAGCGCCGTGGCGAGCGTCGGGTTCCCGGCGATCAACCGCTTCTCGAATTCGTCGAGCTCCGCGCTGTCGTAGAGTGTCCACCAGCTGTCGCGCGGCAGGCGGTCCGCGGGCTGCGCCGGCGTCCAGGGTCCGATTTCCTTATAGGCATCCCCGGTTGGAATTACCGGGGTTTTCAGCGGCGGTGCGAGCGAACACGCGCCGAGCAGCAGCGTCACCCCCGCGCCGGCCCAAGGTGCGGCCTTAGCCTTTTTCATTTTTACTCTTCGCTTGGCCGGCGGCCCCGCCTGCGAGGCGTACCTCGGCGCCGTTGTCGATGCCATCGGGGGGATTTTGGATCACCCGGTCGTTCGGAGAGACGCCCGTGGCGAGCTCGACGATCGCCCCCAGGTCGCGCTCGATGGACACGGGCTTGATCAGAACGCGATTGTGGGCGTCCACGGTGGCGACGGACAGCCCCTTGGCGTTGAAGATCAGCGCGCTCGAGGGCACGCTGAGCACGTTGGCAGCGGCCGGGATTTGCAGATGAATGCTGGCGTAGTCGCCCGGCATCATCTCTCCGGCGCTGTTATCGACGATGAGTTCCATGAGCGTCGTGCCGGTGGTCGGGATGACCGCCTGAGACGAAGCCTCCACGGTTCCGCTGTAAGTTTTGTTGGGATGCTCGGGCACCGTGATCGTGGCCTTGGTGCCGGGGGGCACGCTCGGCACGTAGTTCTGCGGCACGCTGACGTAGACGCGCAGCTTCCGCGTTTCGGAGACCACGAACAGCTCCGTGCCGCCGGCGGACCCCACACTGATGCCGCCGCCGGTGGATCCCACGTTGATGAGCGCGCCGATGTCGGTCTCGCGCGCGGTCACGATGCCGTCGAACGGCACGATCAGCCGTTTGAAACCCTCGAGGGCGACCAGCTGGTCGACGTTCGCCTGCGCCGCCTTGACCTGGGCCACGTTGGCGTTCCAGGTGAACGTGCGCGTATCGACGTCCTGCTTGGCGACGGCGTCGGTATTGGCGAGCGACTGCCAGCGCTCCGCGGTAATTTGCGCGAGTTTGGCATTGGCCTCGGCGACCCGCAGGCTCGCGCGCGCCTGCATGAGCTGCTGGTCGAGATCAGGTGTATCGATCTCGGCGAGCACGTCGCCGGCCTTCACCTTGCTGCCGATGTCGTACTTCCAGCTTTTGAGATACCCCGGGACGCGTGCATAGATGGGCGCACGGATGTAGGCCTCCAGGCGCCCGGGCAGGTCCAGGCCGTCGTGATGCTCAGCCTGGGTCGGCGTTACCAGGGCGACGACCGGCAGGGATTGCTCTTCGGTCAAATCGCGCAGGCTCGAGTTCTGCGCGGCGCGCGAGCCCAGGCCATAGGCGACGACGGCGATGGTGAGGAGCACAAAGCCGACGGCGGCCACGCGCAGCCGGCGCGGAACGGGGCGGCCGGGATCTCGATCAGGCTGGGACATGTTGGGCTCCGGGGTTTGAATCCGGCAAGGGCTTCGGGCCGTGGTGCCGGTGGACGATGCTGAACATCACAGGGACGAAGAAGAGGGTCGAGACCGTGGCAAAGATGAGACCTCCGATCACCGCCCGGCCGAGCGGGGCATTCTGCTCGCCGCCTTCGCCCAGGCCAAGGGCCATCGGCAGCATGCCGATGACCATGGCGAGCGCCGTCATCAATACCGGGCGCAGGCGCACGAATCCCGCTTCGAGCGCGGCCTGCGTCGCATCGCCGATCTCGTCGAGTTTTTCGCGGGCGAAGCTGATCACCAGCACGCTGTTGGCGGTGGCCACGCCCATACACATGATCGCACCCGTAAGCGCCGGCACCGACAGCGTGGTATGAGTCGCAAACAGCATCCATATGATGCCCGCGATCGCCGCTGGAAGCGCCGTGATGATGATGAAGGGGTCGGTCCAGGACTGGAAATTGACCACCACCACGAAATAGACCAGCACGATGGCGCCCAGGAGTCCGAACAAGAGGCCCTCGTAGGCGCTATTCATGGTCGCGGTCTGGCCGACCAGGGCGACGATCGTGCCTTTCGGCTTGTCCTTGTCGTTGCGGGCGATGATTTTCTGGATGTCGCTCGAGACCGCGCCGAGATCCCGTCCCTGGGTGGTCGCGTAGATCTGAACCATCGGGGCAATATTGTACTGCGAAACCACGGCATCGCTGTGGGTTCGATGGATGTTGGCGATGCCGCCGAGCACGGTGGTCGGCGCGCCGGTAGCGTTGACGGGCAGATTCTGCAGGGCCGGCAGTGTGTCTACCTGGTATTGCGGGGTCTGCAGCGCGATCGGGTAGGTGACACCGTTTTTCTCGTTGAGCCAGTAGGTGGGCGCAACCTGGAGCGAACTCGCGAGGTTCACGACCAGGCTGTTGGTCACGTCGGCCGCGGTCACACCGGTGTATTGCGCCCGCGTGCGGTCGATGTCGACATCGAGGGTCGGGAGCGCCGCCGACTGCTGGATGCGCGCATCGGCGACGCCCGTGACATGGCGGACCTGCGCCAGGAGCTTGTTGGCGTAGGCATAATCCGCGCCGAGGTTGTTGCCGCGGACCTGCAGATCGATCGGCGCCGGCGCGCCGAAATTCAAGATCTGGCTCACGATATCCGCCGGCAGAAACGAGAACGTCATGCCGGGGAAACGGCGCGGCAGCTCATCGCGCAGGCGAGCGACGTAACCGGCGGTCGGGGCATGACCGTGGTTGAGCGAGACCTGGATATCGCCGTCCGATTCGCCGATCGTGCCGGTGTTGTTGTAGATGGTGTTGATCGACGAGAGGTACGTGCCGATGTTGTCGACGATTGCCTCCACTTCGGCGGGCGGGATCACCTCGCGGATCGCCTTCTCCACATCCGTGAAGCGCGCGGCGGTCTCCTCGATGCGCGTGCCGACCGGCACGCGCACGTGCAGCAGCATCTGACCCCCGTCGACCTGCGGAAAGAAATTGCGGCCGAGAAACGGCGCGAGCAGATACGAGAGCGCGATGAAGCCCATGAATCCGGCGACGAAGACGCGCCGATGCTCGATGGCGAGCGCCAACATGTCGTGATACCCGGCGCGAAACCGCGTGAAGCCCTCTTCGAAGCCGCGTTGAAAGCGTACCAGCGGATTCCTGGACCTCGGCGCACCGGCGGCATCGCCGTGCTGATCGACGTGCGCGACATGCATGTGCAGCAGATATTTCGCGAGCGTCGGTACCAGCGTGCGGGAGAGCAGGAACGAGAAGACCATGGCGAACATCACGCTTTCCGCCATGGGCACGAACAGAAAGCGCGCCACACCGCTCAAAAAGAACATCGGAATGAACACGATGCAGATGCAGAGCAACGAGACGAACGCCGGGACGACGATCTGCGAGGCGCCATCGATGATGGCGGTTTCGACCTCTTTGCCCTGCTCGAGATGATAGTTGATGCTCTCGATCGTCACCGTCGCCTCGTCGACGAGTATGCCCACGGCGAGCGCCAGGCCCCCCAAGGTCATGATGTTGAGCGTCTCGCCGATCGCCGACAGGGTGGCGATCGCGCCCAATACCGCCAGCGGAATCGAGGTGGTCACGATCAGCGTCGAGCGCCAGCTGCCAAGGAACAAGAGGATCATCAGGCTGGTGAGGGCCGCTGCGATCACGCCTTCGCGGATCACGCCTTGGATCGAGGCGCGCACGAATATGGACTGGTCGCCGATCAGCTTGACCTCGAGCGTGTCCGGGAGCGAGGGCTTGATGACCTGCAGCATCTTCTTGATGCCGCTGACGATGTCGAGCGTCGAGGTGCTGCCGTTCTTGAACACGCTCAGGAGAACCGAGCGATTGCCATCCACGTGTACGACATTGGTCTGCACTTGATTGCCGTTGTGCACATGCGCGACGTCGTGCATGTAGACCATTGCGCCCCCCACGCTCTTGATCGGCAGATCACCAAGCTCGGGAATTTTCGATGGCGCGCTGTTCAAATTGACGGTGTATTCGAAATCCCCGATCTTTTCCGTGCCCGCCGGCGTGATGAGGTTCTGCGCGGCAAGCGCGTTGGCGACGTCTTGGCCGGTCAGGCCGCGCGACTGCATCGCCGCGGTGTCGAGGTCGAACATCACCTGCGGGGTCTTGCCGCCGAACGGATAGGGGATGCCCGCACCTTGTACCGTGACCAGGGGCGGGCGCACGAAGTTCAGACCAAGATCCGCCAGGTTCTGCTCGGTGAGCCCCTTGCCGGACAGCGCGAGCTGGATGATGGGTACCGTCGAGGCGCTGTAATTGAGGATCAGGGGCGGTGTTGCGCCGGGCGGCAGCTGCTTCAGCAAGGTCTGCGAAATCGCGGTGACCTGTGCGTTGGCGGTGGCGATATTGGCCGTCGGATGAAAGAAGATCTTGACGATGCCGAAGGTGGTATAGGAGTTCGCCTCGATGTGCTCGATGTCGTTGACCGTCGTCGTCAGTGCGCGCTCGTACGGAGTGTTGATGCGGCCGGCCATGGCGTCGGGCGGCAAGCCCTGGTACTGCCAGGCCACGCCGATGATGGGAATGTTGATGCTCGGAAAAATATCGACCGGCATGCGGATCGCGGCGAGCGAGCCGATGATGAGAATGAGGATGGCCGCTACGATGAAGGTATAGGGCCGGCTGAGTGCAATACGGACGATGGCGAGCATTTAACGGAGTGTGCGGGTGCCGGATGGACGGTTAATTGCGCGGGGATGTACCGATTATTTCAATTGAAACAATCCCCGCCCTCGGTGCAACTTGGGCGGGGATCGTGTGCCGGAATCCGCTCCTTTAACGTCCTCCCAGCTTGATCGACAGCTCGTCGATCACGGGTCTACCACCGGCGGCTTTCCTTGCGGCACTTAGGGCGTCGAGCAAGTCCCATTCGTTGAGCACGAATCCGCTCAGCACCACTGCACCTCCGTCGGCCGAAACATCGATATGTCGGTCATCGATATAGCGCGATGAGTGCAGCGCCGCCGCCACGCGTTGCTGCAATTCCTGGTCCGCGGATTCGGCGCCTTGTGGGCCGGTCGCGACGCTGGTGGTCGATCGGCTGTCGATGAGCGGTGCGGCCGCTTGGGCGCCGGCAACCGAGAACAAGCCGCTAAGCGCGCACATCAGGGCCAAACCCGCATATTTCCCGCGCCTTCCAGATTTCATGTCTCGAGCATTCATGGGTCCATCTCCTTCTTTGTTGAGGGGGATAGGATCAATAAACAGAATGTCGCGAGTAATTCATCCCGGAGCCATTCGGTTCCTGTTGAAATTTGCCCAGATATTCAGCGACTCTTTGCAGGAACGCGCTGTGCGGCGACCTCGGCGGCAGCCACGAGTTTGCCGTGATTGCCCCAGGAGCTGCGCTCATAGTCGATGACGTTGGCGGCGTCGACATCGCTCAGGATGCCTCCGAATGGCGGCATGGAGTCGGTATACAGCACGCCGCCGGCCTTGGCCCCGTGCAGACCATCCAGCACGACGCGAATATGCTTCGTCGCATCCTCCTTGGTGACGACGCCGCTGCCCTTGATCGGCGGATACATGCCGGACCGCCCTTCGCCGTTGGCTCCGTGGCAGGCCGAGCAGTAGGTGGTGTATACGGATTCGCCTCTTGCGGCATCGTAGCCCGCGGTGCGGTCGACGGCGCCTGGTGCTTGGGCGGGGGCGCCGTCAACGGCGAGTGATCCAAGGCAGATAATTGCGCCGATTGCGGGTCTATGACGAGCGAGTCCGGGCATGAATTCCCTCCTATGGACGCAGGCCAAAAAAATACTTCAGACAAACGGAATCGCGATGTCGTTCGGATTGCCGTCGAGCGGCGCAATCGATTCGCGCTACGGACGAAACACAAGGCAACCGCCCGCACGGGGCGCGCCGAGGCATTCCAAATGTAATGTCGGGCGCGGATCTCGACATCAACGCGCAGCCTGGAATGGCGATAAGGGTAACACTTGCCGGTGCGGAGAGAAGCTTATGCAGGGTCGTGGCGACGTCAAGTATCCGCAATCACGGTTAATCGCGAGTTCCGAGCAACTGGCATGGCCGGATATTTCGGCCGAACTGAGGTGTCATCCGCCAGGCGTCATCATCCGGGGTGCGGCCCGCGACACGGAATTGATGCTGCTGTTGCGAGGCCGGTCGCACATCACACGTCAGGCCGGCGCGGTGCGGCAATCGAGCGACGCCGTACCGGGAATGCTGTGGCTTACGCCCGCCTCAGTGCGCGAGGAATTCATCGAGCTTTCGAGTCCGCTTCCGGAAGTACTTCACGTCTTTCTGCCCGAGGTCCGCTTCAGATCCGCGGCTCTCGGCGGTTACGGATTCGAGGGCGACATCGACGGGCTGCGCTATGAGGGGGGATTTCGAGATGCGCTGCTGGAGCCGGTACTTCGTTCGTTGGTCGTGGAGATGCACACGCCTACTCGACACGGGTCATTGCTGGTCGACGGGCTGGCTTCGACACTTGCGGCGCGATTGATTCATAAGTTGGCCGGCGGCAATCGCGAGCGCTCGAATTCTCTATCCGGTGGAAGAGGGCTTGATCCTCGCCGGCTGAAGCGCGTGTGCGAATTCATCGAGGCGAATCTCGAGCACGATCTGCGCCTCGAGCAATTGGCCCAAGTGGCATGCTTGAGCCGATATCACTTTGCCCGTGAATTCAAGAAGGCGACCGGCCGCACGGTTCACGAATACTTGACTGCGCGGCGACTGCAGCGGGCCAAGGATCTTCTGGAGGCCAACGAATCGTCGATAGCCGACATCGCATTCCAGTGCAGCTTTTCCTCGCAGGCGAACTTCACCAAGGCCTTCGTGCGTTCCCTCGGCATTTCGCCCGGCCGTTACCGGCGGGCGCGGGCATCCCCTGCGGTCCTGCTGCCCTCGGCACGCGCATGATTGCGTGCCGGTAGCGGCGCCGGCACGCGGGTCTTGGCGGCGGCCCCGGAAGAGGCTGCGGGCGCTATGACAGGATTTGCGCAATCAGGATTATATTCAGACAGACTATCAGGACCGTGGCCGCGACTGCGACCAGCGCCGTCCCTTTGCCCATGACGTATCCTCCCATGACCGACTTGCGCGATGACAGCAGGACGAGCGAGATCATGGGCAGAGGCAATACGAAGCTCAGCACCACCTGGCTGAGGACCATGGCGGTCATGGAATTGACGCTGGCCGCGACTATAAAAGCCGGTACCAAGGTGACCAGGCGGCGCACCCAGACCGGAATACTGAATCCGACGAAGCCCTGCATGATCACCTGACCGGCCATCGTTCCGACCACGGAGCTGGAGATTCCCGACGCCATCAAGGCGATCAGGAACAAGCCTGCCGCCCCGAGGCCGAGAGTCGGAATCAGCGTGTGATACGCGACGCCGATGTCCGTGATGGCGGATGCCGATTTGCCGAACGTGGACGCCGACGTCATCACCATCGCGAGGTTGACCAAGCCCGCAAAGCCGAGTCCGATCACCACCTCTTGGTTGGAGAATCGCAGCAGGCCGCGTCGTTCGATCTCGTTACGCGCGGGCGTCCGGTTCTGGGTCAAACCGGAATGCAGGTAGAGCGTGTGCGGCATGATGGTCGCACCGACGATCCCGACCGCCAGGGTGATGGCCGAACGATCTCGCAAATGCGGGACGAAGGTGTGCACCAGGGCGTCGTGCCAATCCGGGGGGGCGATCGCAAGCTCGCAGAGGTAGCTCAGGCCGATGACCGCGACGAGCGCGGCGATCACCAGTTCGAGCGGCCGAAAGCCTCTCTTATCGAGCTGCAGGATCAGAAAGGTCGCAATCCCGGTAATCGTCAAGCCGGCGAGCAGCGACAGGTGAAAGAACAGCGAGATGCCCAGGGCACCGCCCAGAAACTCCGCGAGATCGGTCGCCATCGCGGCGATCTCGGATGCGACCCACATGCCGACCACGATCCGCCGGGAGAACTGTTCCCGACAGAGTTCCGGCAGATTCCGGCCGGTGACGATTCCCAGTTTGGCCGACATCCCCTGGAATAGCATTGCTATCAGGTTGGCGGACAGCACGACCCACAACAACTGGTATCCGTAGGTCGATCCGGCCTGAATGTTGGTCGCGACGTTCCCCGGGTCCATATAGGCGACGGACGCAATGAGAGCCGGTCCGATGAATGGCAACAGTGCGCGAACACCTGTGCGGCGTCCCTCGAGCGCATCGCGGGCTGCGAGCTCAGTCTGAAACGTCGTTCCGGCGGCTGCGGCAATGTCGATCGAATTCATGACCACATGCCTAACGCGGCACCACCCCCGCGCGGCTCCTGGGCAACTTCGCGAAGGTTTCAGCGCTGATGTTCAACGTCTGCATCACCATCTCCGGCGGACTATGGGTGAGCCAGTCGGACAGCGAGACCTCCTGGTAGCGATCGGTCTTGAAGAGCCCTAAGAACACCAGATCCGTGTCGCCGGTGTTTTCCACATAGTGGCCCAGGCTCTTTTTCACATAGCCGATATCGCCCGCCCGAAAGTCTGCGGTCGTCGCTTTCGGGCCCGTGTCGAACACGGTCATCCGACCCTTGCCCTTGATCCAGTACTGCCATTCATCCGCGTTCGGATGCCAGTGCAGCTCGCGCACGCCGCCCGGCTTGATCGTGACGAGCGCGGCAGCGGTCGTCGTCGATACGCTGAACCGGGTGCTGTCGACGATCTTCACGGACCCGCCTTTGGTCACGAGGTCCGGTTCCTGATCGCTGAATGGCCACACGTACGGATGCGGCGGTGAGGCGCGGCCTCCCTGCACCGCCTGCTGAACGGCGGGCAGGGGACCCGGATCCGTACCTTGGAAGATCCAGAGATTGTCCACCGGTATGTCCTTGAACACTTCCGCCGGCACGCCGAAGTTCTTGGCGAGCACCGAGGGCGGTATATGCGCCATAAAGTCGGTGAGCAGCAGCGTGTTGAATTCCGAGGACATGCCATTATCGAAGCCGAGCAAGAACTCGCTGCCGGTCGGACCCACGCCCATCAATGAGTGCGGCAGACCGGGCGGAAAGAACCACAGATCGCCGGTCTTCACATCGGCGACCTGCGGGCGGCCCTGTTCGTCGAGGACCGAGATCCGGCACACGCCGTCCGTGACGATGGCCCATTCGGACTGCTGATGCCAGTGCAATTCGCGGATGCCATTTCGGCCGAGGCGCATATTGACGCCGGCAAAATCCTTCGAGATCGCAAAATCTTCCTGCGTGACTTCGCGCGCCCAGCCGCCATTCTGGTAGCGCCGGTGGGCATTGTTGAACGAGGCCCAGAACAATTGCATGCCGTTCACGTCGGTGGCCGGAGGATCCTGGAAATCCGGGAACTGGCCCGCCAGGGCCGGATTCTGCGGCCCCGGATCATCGAGGCTGGTGGGGCTCTTGGCGTTGATCCGGCCTTCCGGAGGCCTGTCCGGGTTGCCGAAGGTGGCCGTGCCCGGCGTGCCTGCCGCGCTTGCCGCGCCAGCCACGCCTAAGGCGGCGGCCGATGCTGCAGCGCCAAGAAGCATCTCTCGTCGCGATAAATTCCTCATGGTCGCATCTCGCTTGACGGCTTGTGGGGAGGTAATCGAGCAGTCGAGGCGTAGCGGTCCGCCGTGGCACCGATGATGCGTGGGGAGATGGCCGTGCGGCTTTTCCAGGGATGCTGTCGTTTTATCGTGGCTTGCGCACTGGTCGAACGCCGGATTCCATGAAGCGGCGATCCCGGCGATAATCGGCGTGCGTGGATAACCGGCTTGCATGGTAATCGATGAAAGCAGTCATTCTCGAAGAAACACGCTGCATCACGGTTAAAGACGTGCGCGATGCGGAGATGCGCGAAACCACCGACGTGCTATTGCGCCTCACCTCGAGTGCCATCTGCGGCACGGATCTGCATTTTTACGAGGGCCGGATGCGCGGCATCGAGGGAGGCATCATCGGCCACGAGCCTTTGGGGGTGGTCGAAGAGGTCGGCAGCGCCGTGACCAGCCTATCCAAGGGAGATCGAGTCGTCGTTCCCACTCATATTTGCTGTGGGTTCTGTGCGATGTGCGTCGACGGCCACTCTTCCGCGTGCCTAACGACCAATCCCGGCGAGGCGGGCGCCGCCTACGGTTATCCGAACAAAGGCGGTTATCAGGGCGCACAAGCGGAGCTGCTGCGTGTGCCGTTTGCCGATGCCAACTGTCTCAAGCTTCCCGGTGAGCCCGGCGATTCGTGGGAAGACGATTTCGTGCTGTTGGCGGATGCGTTCACGACCGGCTATCACGCCGCCGCCACCATCGACGTCGGCCCCGGCGATTCCGTCGCCATCTTCGGTGCAGGCTCGGTCGGATTGCTGGCGGCCTATTCGGCGCGGCTGCGCGGCGCTGCGCGGATCTACGTCATCGATGCGATTGCGGAGCGACTCGAGAAGGCAGGCGAGTTGGGCGCCGTTCCCATCGATTTCCTGCGCGACGACCCTGTCGAAGAGATACGCCGCCGGCAATCGCAATTACGCGCCGGCTCCGCTTTTCGCCTGGAGAAGCCCCTCGGGGGAGTCACTTGCGCCGTCGACGCCATCGGGTTTCAGGCCCGTTCCAAAGCCAATTACGATCAAGAGGATCCCTACTGGGTGACCGAGGCCATCGCCGAGATCGTGAATCCCGCGGGACGGGTCGCAATCACAGGCGTCTGGCCGCCCAAAGATACCGAGGCGGCCGATGGGTCGCTCGCTGCGGGCAAGCTCAGAGTTCCCTGGTCCCGGTTCTTCGGCAAAAACATCAGCATCTGCCTGGGCAGGGACGACGATGAGCGGTGGAACCGCAAGCTCCGCGATATGATCGTGAGCGGAGCAGCCTCGCCTGGCCGCGTAGTCAGCCACCGGATTGCCATCGACGACGCACCCAATGCTTTCGCGAAGTTCGATGCGCGCGAGGACGGCTACATCAAGGTGGTCTTGAGGCTTTAGCTCCGTCAGTCACGCATCCAGGCTCACTCGGCCGAAGTTCGCGGACAGACGATGCGCAGGCGAGTACCGGCGTTTCGCGGCCGCTTGATGTGCATTCGCCCGCCGATCATGGCGGCGCGATACTCCATAAGTTTTAGACCCAGCCCAGCGCCGCGCGAAGAATTGTCGGAGAGGCCGACGCCGTCGTCGGCAACCGATAGGTACGCCAGATTCGTGCTGGTCCGAAGCTTGACGACCACGGATCGGGCGCGGCCATGCTTGATGGCATTGTTAATCGCTTCCTGAGCGATCAAATATAGATGGGTGGCAGCCGATTCATTCATCAGAAGAGGGCGATGGATCATGAGGTGCAGCCGGACATCGACGCCGTGGCTGTCCTGAAACCAGGCCGTCAACCACTTCAAGGCGGACACCAGGTCCCCGTGCCGCACCGTGACCGGGGAAATGCCACGGGCCAGGTCGCGTACGCTTTGGATGGTGCGATTCACCTGGGCAATGATCTCTTCGAGCTCCGAAGGAACTTTTGCCGGTGCGGAATTCGTGCGCTCTGCAAGGCCGCGTAACAGGAGTGAAATGCCCGTGAGCTCCTGACCGAGACCATCATGCAGGTCTGCGCTCAAGCGCCAACGCTCATTGCCGGCAACTTCGAGAATCTCCGCCTCCAATTTCTTGCGTTCCGTCAGGTCCTGCACGACGGCCAAGGTCTTATCCCCGCCCGTCGGACCCAGGCTGAGAAAGGACACCTCGCAGGCGAAATGCGATCCGTCGCTCCTGCTAAACAGGATCTCACGCTTTTGGCCGGCGCCGGCCGACCGGCCGCGCGCGGCCGCGGCGACGCGCCGAGGAAGCCGGCCGTACGGACTGGAATGCAGGGCGTTGATAACCTCGGAAAATTCACGCGGTTTGCCGCGAAACATCCGATCGAAGGCCGGATTGGTGAATTCGATGCGCCCATCAGGATCGACGAGGGCGATGCCTTCGCTCATGGTGTTCAGGACCACCGCTTGCGTCCTCAGCAGCTGTTCGGCATTGCGCATGGAATGGGGCTCGACGGCGGCGCCGACGATTGCGTCCAGTTCGCGGGAGACCGCCTGGAAGGCACCAGGTGGAGCTTCGAGAGCGGACGAGGCGTCGTCGGGTTGCGTAGTGACGGTGTCGAATCTATCGTTCATTCGATAGGGCCTGTGCATGGAGCAGCGACTCGATCCGTGAGGCCGGCAGCGGATGCGCGATCAAATACCCCTGAAGCTCGTCGCAGCCGCGCTCACGCAGCAACGCACGCTGATGCTCAGTTTCCACCCCTTCTGCAGTCACGCTGAGGCCAAGGCGGTGGGCAATGGAGATGACGGTGTCCACGATCGCCAAGCTTGCCGCGTCGATCTCCATCTTCTGCACGAAGACCTGGTCGATCTTCAAGGCGTCGATTGGAAAGCGGCTCAGGTAACTGAGGCTCGAATATCCGGTGCCGAAGTCATCCAACGAGAGACGAATGCCGAGATCCTTGAGCGCATGCATCGAGCAAATCGCATCCTCGGCGTCGCCGATCAGCATGGTTTCAGTGAGCTCGAGTTCCAGGCAGCGCGGGTGAAGCTCCGTGATCTCGAGCAACCGGGCGATGGCGTGGATCAAATCGGGTTGACGGAACTGTCGGGCCGACAAGTTCACGCTGATCCCGGTCATCGAGCCGATACGGTTTTGCCAAGCTTTGGCTTGAATGACGGCCGATCGCAGCGCCCACTCGCCGATCGGGTGGATGAGGCCGGTTTCCTCCGCGATGGGAATGAAGCGGCCCGGTGCAATCCACTGCCCATCCGGCCTCGGCCAGCGAATGAGCGCTTCCAGGCGCCGGATCTTGAGCGACCGGGTGTCGACTCGCGGCTGATAGAACAGGACAAACTCGCCGCGCTCCATCGCGCGGTGGAGATCCGCTTCGAGACGCAGGCGCTCCCGGCCGCGAAGGCGGCTTCTATGCGCAAGGAGTTGCGTGGAGCCGCCGGCCTGCCGTCTAACTTCGCGCAGCGCCGTTCCGGCGTTGGTGATCAGGTCCTCGGCCGTCTCGCCGACGCCGCGACTCGTCGCAACTCCGATGCCGCACGAGACGTAAATTTCTTCCTCTGCAGCTCGGATCGGTCGGGAGAGGGCCGCCAGGATGGAGTCGGTCAGCTCCGCCGCATGTGCGGTTGCCGACCGCCCGGTGGCCACCGCCATCGCGAACTCGTCGGCGGTAAGCCGGCCGACGGGCACGGCCTCGCCCGCACATCGTGTCAGGCGCCGCGCGACTTCCGCCAGGACCTGGTCTCCACCGGACCTCCCCAAAGAGTCGTTGATCAGCGCCAGCCGATCCAGACCGACTACGAGGAAAGCGACCTCATCGGGTGATCCAGCGCCTTCGCGAAGGCGCTGCGCGAGGATATTGAGCAGCTGAGCCCGGTTCGGCAGCCCAGTGACGAGATCATAGCTTTCCGAACGCCGAATATACTCGCCGAATACGGCACGCTCTCCGAGGTCGATCAAGTGCAGAGAAGCGCACTCCCAGCCCTCATGCTCGATGTAGTCGGCGAGAAGAGCGACCGGTATTCTCTTGTAACCGTGCTTATGCCGGACCAGCGTCTGCATTTGCAGCGTGCCGCGTGACTTGAGCTCGAGCCACCAGAGCCGCCATTTGTCCGGCTGCATGTCGGTGTCGATCTCGAACACTCGTACCGCCAGGAGTTCATCACGTTCGTAACCCAGCAGGCGGCATGCGGCATCGTTGACATATCGAATCTCTCCGTCCGCCGCGACCCGCACGACCGCTTCCTGCGCATGGTCGAGCTCCACTCGAGCGGCGCGCTCGGAGCGCCGCCGTTCGGTGACATCGTGAACCGAGAACACAAAATATGCCGTCTTTCTGTCCGCACATTGAACCGGCTCGAGAGAGAAATGCAACGTCAATGGCCGGCCGGTTCCGTCGGCGATAACGAAGTCGAATTGAGATCCGCGGCCCGCGACGGCGTCGCGCACGGCTGATCGCAGTCGATGGGGGTTTACGCCCGCCGTCCACAACGAGGGGATGTTCTCGAGGCGCTTGCCGATGACCTCGGACGCCCGGAAGGCGGCGTTCTGGAGGGCGCAGGCATTGACGTATCTGACCGTGCCGTCGAGATCCAGAAGCCCAACGAGCGCGGGAGTTCGGCTGTCCAACACCCCGTAGCGGTAACGCGAAGAGTAGGCCACGCTGGATCGGTACGCTCTCCTCGGCGTATATTGCGCAGCATCACGCGTTCCAGCTCCTACGATCATTCAAGATTCTCCATTCCGCCCCGTTGCGCAGACATTGGGGATCGGGTCGATCGGCAACAAGACACAGATCTACAGCAGAGTGAGTAGTACAGGCTGTTGGGAGCCTGTTCGCGCGAAAGGGGGCACCATCGGTTTCAATTGAAATGGTCGGACGCCATCGTCGCCATGGGATGGCAGCGCGCGGCAGAGACACTACGCTCTGCCTTATTCGATACGGCGACCTATGACCCCACATGACTGCCTATAGCAGGATTGCGGAGCAACTCGCGGGACTCATCGACCAGCGGGTGCTGGGCGCGGGCGACCGGCTCCCATCGGTTCGTCGCGCGAGCCGCAGCCACCGAGTGAACCCGGGGACGGTTCTGCGCGCGTACCGCGAGCTCGAAGCACAGGGCGTGATCGAGGCGCGGCCGCGATCCGGGTACTACGTGCGTCGGGCCGTGCCGCGGCGAATGTCCCGCGCCGGCGCAAAATCCCCGCCTTCGGTTCTTCGGCCGGTAGACGTGGGCGATCTGATGGTCGAACTCGTCACGGCCATGCGTCGTCCGCATCTGATATCACTCGGGCTCGACATTCTGAACCCAGATCTTCTCCCTGGTGAGGACCTCAGGCGCGCTGCCGTCCGAGCGTCGCGCCGATCGAGCCCGGCCGGCATCATACGAGGACTGACACCCGGGGATCCCGAGTTGCGGCGCCTCATCGCGTTGCGCTATTTGGACGCCGGCGCCGCTGTCGAGGAGGACGAAATCCTGATCGTGAGCGGCGGGCTCGAAGCTGTGAACTTGTGCCTGCGGGCGGTTACCAAGCCGGGCGACACGATCGCGATCGAGACGCCCAGCGCATGGCCTCAGCTCGGCGCGATTTCGGGGATGGGCCTGCGCGTTCGGGAGATTCCCACCGATCCGGAGCAGGGTGTGGACCTTGCAGCTCTCGAGCAGGAGTTTCGGGCGGGATCGGTGAGGGCATACGTGACCACGCCGACGTTTCAGAATCCTCTCGGCTTCAACATGGACGACGAGAACAAGCGCTCGCTCGCGAAGCTCGCCGCGCGCTACAAGATTCCGGTGATCGAGAACGACCGCGCGGGAGAACTCCACTTCGACGGCCCGCGTCCGCGGCCGGTCAAAGCATTCGATCGGTCGGGATACGTTCTGCATTGCGGATCATTCGCCACCTGGCTCGCGCCCGCTCATAAGATCGGGTGGGTGGCCGCGGGCAGGTACCGCGGAGCAGTGGCGAAAACCAAGATTCTGCTGGCGCTCAATACCTCGGCGGCGAATCAAGCCGTGATGACGCAATATCTCGCCCACGAGCGCGTCGAGTGCCACCTGCTCCGGCTGCGTCGCGCCCTGGCGCTCCGGTGCGAAGCGATGGTCGAGGCGGTGGCTCGGGAATTTCCCGCCGGATATCGTGTGCGGCGGCCCGGCGGAGGCTTCGTGCTTTGGGTGGAGCTGCCCCGCATTGTCGATTCTCTGAAGTTGTATCGGCTTGCGCTTGCGAAGGACGTCAGTATGGCTCCCGGGCCGATGTTCTCCACGCATACCCAATACAGAAGCTGTCTGCGGTTGAATTTCGGCTACGCCTCGATTCACGAGATCCGGGAGGGAGTTCACACCATAGCGCAGCTCATCGGGCGGGCAGCGGCTGGATCGGCCCCTGACAGGGCCATTTAATACCGCAGTGCGGCGAGCCCTGCGCGTGCGATCTGCGCATCATGGTCCTTGGTGTCGGCGCTGACGCCGATAGCCCCGATCACTTCGCCGTTGACGATGACCGGGAGCGCGCCCTGCATCTCGATGAAGCCACGCGCGGTGGTCGCTGCGACTCGGCCGCCGTTGATGGCGTCCTCGAGATCCTGGCTCGGCTTCTTGAACAGGGCCGCCGTGCGTGCCTTACCCGGCGCGAGTTCGACGCCGGCGAGGAGGGCGGCATGGTCCATACGCTCGATCAGGATCGGCCATCCGCCGTCGTCCACCACGGCGATGACGCCTGCCCAATGATTGCGTTCGGCCTCCGCTTCGGCAGCGGCCACCATTTTGCGGGCGGCGGCCAGGGTAATGACCTTTTTGTCGGCGAGCTGCGCCGTGGCGCTGCCTGCGGTCAAGACAGCGAGCGAGAGAGCTGCACCTAGCATCATTGATTTGCTCATCACATCGTCCTCCGTTACGGCGAGTAGGGTGGCTCGGACGCCATGTCGATCACTCCTTCGACTGTGTCGGTTGCGCGGCGCTGCGGACCTGCTGGAAATAGGCGGCCACCGCCTCGATGTCCGGGTCGCCGAGGCGCTTGGCGATGTACTCCATCGAGTCGGGACTGTTCTTGCGGGCGCCGAGCTGCCACTGTTTCAGCTGGGAGGCGATGTAGTGGGCGTATTGTCCGGCCAGGTACGGGATTGCCGGGGGCTCGCCGGCGCCGTCCGGTCCGTGGCAGTCATCACAGGATTGGAGATCCTTCGCCGCGTCGCCGATCTTGGCGAGTTGCTCGCCGCGTTTGACCAGATTCGGATCCCCGCTCGCCAGAGGCAAAAACGGGATGGCGACGCTCGCGTAATAAGCGGTCACGTCCGCAATTTCCTCAGCCGACAGTCCCTTCGCGATCGGCGTCATGACCCCATTGACCCGGACGCCCGTCGCGAAGTCCCGCAACTGCTGGTCGAGGTATTCGAGCGACTGGCCGGCAATCCGCGGAAACGCACCGCCGCCGTTGGAACCGCCGCTGCTGGAGGCGTGGCATCCGGTGCAAGCCGGGACGTGGGGCGGCACGCCCTGCGCAGCGATTATCTCGCCTCTGCCGACATCGGGTTGGCGGGTAGGCGCCGCCGCTACTGCATGCGCCATCCATGCCGCGCCGGTGCTCGCGATGCCGGCGGTGACGAGGGCGACAGTGCGTCCTGCAGTCATGTATGCACCAGCGGGCCCGGCGCCCTCAGGTATTTATTCTTGATCGCGTCCAACGCCCAATAGGTGAGCGCGCCAATCGTCACGCTGTAGTTGTAGCTCCCGTTCTGCGGAAACGCCGAGGCCCCGACGCTAAAGACGTTCGGCACGTCCCAACATTGCAAGTACCGGTTGACGACGCTCGTCGTGGGATCCTCGCCCATGATTGCGCCCCCGGCATTGTGCGTGCTTTGATACACGGTCGTCGTGTACGGACGCTTGGTGCCGCCGCGAATCACGCTCTTTCCTCCCATCGCGCGGCCGATCTCGACGACCTTGTCGGCGATGTACTGCGACATGCGAATGTCGTTCTCCGGAAAATCAAACGTCATGCGCAACAGCGGCTGCCCCCATGCATCCTTGTAGGTGGGATCGAGATCGAGGTAGTTGAGCCGGCTCGCGGTCGAGGTCCCGTGCTGCTGAACGAGCACGGTATGGTTGTAATGCCGTGCGACCGCCTCCTTCCACCCGCGCCCCCACTTCGGAGTGCCCGCCGGCGTCGGATGAAACTCGATCGGCCGGCCATTCGTCATGATTGCTCCGACATACTGACCGCCAATGAAGCCGAGCGGCCCGTGGTCGAAGTTGTCGCCGCCGAAATCGTCGATCATCGTCCCATTGGCACCCGAGGCCATGAAGGGGTTGACGTTGATGCTCTCGTCCATGAAGACCGTCGCGCCGCCGGTCGTCTGATAGCAATAGTTGCGCCCGACCGCCCCTTCGCCGCTCTTCGGGTCGTAAGGTTTGCCGATCCCCGACAGCAGCAGCATGCGGACATTGTTGAGCGGGAAGGCCGTGATCAGAACCAAGTCCGCGGGCTGCTCGAACTCGGTCCCCGCGGCATCGGTGTAGGTGACGCCGGTCGCCTTCTTGCCCGTGCTGTCCAGGTTGATGCGAAGAACCTGACAATTGGTCCGGAGCTCGAAGTTGGGTTTCTTCAACAGCGTGGGAAGAATGACGGTCTGAGGGCTCGCCTTTGCGAAATGCTCGCAGGCGTAGCGCTCGCAGAAGCCGCAGAAGACGCATTGCTGAAGCGAGAGGCCTTCGGGATTGGTGTAAGGCCGGCTGAGATTCGCCGAAGGTTGCGGGTAAGGGTGATAGCCGAGACTTTCGGCGCCCTTACGAAATAATGCGCCGAAGTAGGGCTCCTTCATCGGCGGCGTCGGATATTCGCGCGCACGCGGCGCTTCGAACGGGTTGCCGCCCGGCTGGATGGCGCCCTTGATGTTGCCGGCCTTACCGCTGACCCCGCAGAGATATTCGAACCGGTCGAAATGGGGTTCGAGCTCGTCGTAGGTCACGCCCCAATCCTGGATCGTGAGGTCCGGATCGAGGATCTTCTTGCCGTAGCGCTGCTCGATATGGGTTTTGTAGATGAAGTCGGCGACCTGAAAGCGAAAGCTCTGGCCGTTCCAGTGGACGAATGCGCCGCCGAGGCCGGTTCCCGGCAGGAAACTTTCCCACCGCCGGACCGGCAATGCGGTCTGATCGGATGCATTTCGAAAGGTGACTGGCTCTTTGACATTGTCCTGCATCATCGCCTTTCGAATCGAGAACCGGAGTTCGTCGTGAATCGCTGGGGACTGGAAATCGGGGACGGTGAAGCGCGGTGCACCGCGTTCGATGCCGACCACCTTCAATCCTGTCTTGGCAAGTTCCAGCGCCATCAGCGAGCCGGTAAGACCGACGCCGATGGTCACCACGTCAACCTGCTTCAGGCGCCTTGCCACCGTTACTGCCGGCCTGATTCAGGGGATTCGGCGGGAATGCCCGGATTCATCATCACCCGGCCGTGGATATCCTCGGAGAGGCTCGTCGGCGCGCGGTCGAGTTTGATGCCGTGCTGATCGACCAATTCATAGTAGGATGCGTAGGCCCCGGGAAAGCCGACCATGCGCCACGCCGCCATGTCGCGGTTGCCGCCGTAAACCGGATCGCTGAAAAATCCCTCCACCGTGCACTGCCAAAGATGCGCAAAGAACACGTCGGAGGGGACACCGCCAAGATCCTTCTCTCCGGCCTCGAGATGCCGGAGATAGGCGTCCTGCCGCTCTGTGCTCATCCTCGCAAACGATGTGCGGGCGCGCGAAAGATCTCGATTGATTGCTTCGAGCGCCGTCCGGAACAGCTCCGCGGGCGTAAAAGGCAGCTGGTAGCCCTGACTGGGTGTTCCCGGCCGCCACGGGCCGCTCCGATACAAGCGCTCGCCCGCGCCCCAGGCCCCCGCCAGTTGCTTGTCAATGAAGTTCGGCACGCCTGCCTCGAGGGCTCCCGGCCATCTGGCATCCGCAGGGATGAGGCGCGACACGGCACTCTCAATGAACGCCGCCTCGTCGCGATTTAGGAAAATATACGTGGTTGGGTTGGGAGAGGCGCTTGCAGGGTCTGAAGGGCGGGGATTCCGTTCCTGAGCCGTTGCGGGTGCGCCGCTGCCTCCAGGGGACAACATGGAAGCGCCCAGCGCTCCTGTTATCTTGAGCATGAATCTGCGCGTGAGATTTGCCAACGCACAGCCCCCCTGGGGTCCCGGCCTTAAGCAGACGGCATAGCTTAGTGCTTTTTAGGCGCGGGGCGATTGCGTGCGATTGACCTGGATTTGTGGAAATTGGCGGCGTCCGCTGCCGGTCTCATGTCCGCAGCCAAGACCCAATAAAACGGCTTCCGCGCCGGGCGGGGAAGTTTTTTTTCGGCCGCCGGCTTCGCGGCCGCGAACGGGCCTTCGGATTCAACCAGCATCTTATCGAGCGCCGGCTCGAACGCCGCTTCGGGTGTGCTGATGCGAATGCCTGCTCTTCGGTGCTCCATGGCGCTTCTCCTGGCAAGTTGCTCGATCGCGCTAGCCGAGGTTTCGGCGATAGGCGGTCGGGGTCACCCCGGTGATTCTTCGAAAGGCCGTGCAAAAAGCGCTCGCATCGTTGTAGCCCACGGCAAGCCCAACGTCGGTCACCGAGGCGGCGTGCTTTGTCAGCAGTGCCTTGGCGCGTTCGATGCGCCGGTTCAACTGATAGCGTTGGGGCGGCATACCCAGCGATTGACCAAACGCACGGCAGAAATAGCACGCACTGAGTCCAACCAGCTGTGCAAGCGCTCGCAGCGAGATGGGCTCGGCAAGATGCGCGTCGATGTACATCAATGCCTTTCGTCGCTGCCATGCAGCAAGACCACCGCTGGCCTGAGGTTGCGCGCCGTATCTGCCGGTATTCAACAACTCATGTGTCAACACGACGCCCAGGGCCTGGGCGTAATGCCGCTGATCCGAGCCGCCGGTCTCGATCAATGTCGCGAGCTTCAACGCCGTCTCGATCAAGACAGCATCCTCAAAAAATAGCCGCGGCGCGATCGACGAGTTCGAAAGGCCGAGCTCCGGACTTACCGCAAGCCGGTCGGGGTCGAAATAGATAAACACGACGCGGGAGAGCGTGCGCGGTTCATGCCAGTGGTGGTATCGATGACCGGCCGGCACGAGGACGAGCTTTCGACTGCAATCCTGGAGCGTCGAGTTCGGCAGCCCTTCGATATTGGTCGAGCCGTCGTGGCGCACGTCGCGATCATGCACCACCAGCATGTGGACGGGGGCACAAAAGCGGTAATCGATGCGCCCGCGTCGGCTGGCCTGAACGATCTCCACCGCCATGCCGGGCCACCTCGCGATGCGTCGGCTCACGGTGTCGGACGGAGAAACTTGCACGGCCCATTCCTCGGTCGCCTCCTGATGACGCCGTCCACGAGGCTGCTCAAGATCGGTGTAGTCGTCCGGAATTGTGACGGGTGATTGGCGCGTCGCGTAACGGCTCGTGTCGAAGCTCGTTGCGTGGCTCCCGCTTGTAGAGTCTGACATAACCGTCGCCCCCTTTTCTGATGCGATCCCAATCACCTCATCTGAGCGAAAAGAGTATTTCGGGCGGGGGCAATGGTCGATTCTACAAAGGTTGGTCCGCGCAGCCGATTGTTGTGGAACCCTATACGAAGATTTAGGAGGGGACGGACGCGGCCCCAAGGATTGCGATGGCGAGAGAGCTCGGCGAAGTGCTCAGGGGGTGGGCCCGGCCCCACGTGTCGCCAGTGATTGTTCCACATACATGATCAGGGTGGATGCGTCGGATGCCTTGGACAGGAAGCACACGGCGCCCTCCCGTAGCGCGCGCACGCGCGCGGACTCTTCGGGAAACGCCGTAATGAAAATGATCGGCACGGTGCGCGCCTGCTGGCGCAGAAGGGTCTGCAGCTGAAGGCCGCTCATTCCCGGCATTTTAACGTCCGTGATCACGCAGGAGGTTTCATCCAGCTGCGGAGACCGCAAGAACTCGGCAGCCGACGCAAATGCGTGGACAGTATAACCGCGCGCCCTGAGCAGACTGTCGGTCGCCACGCGAAAGGACGCATCGTCGTCGATGATCGAGATCGATGGGGGTGTACGCAAAAGCGCTTCGTCCTAAGGGTAGTCTATCGCAGCGTGGTAGAGGTGAATGGTGCGCCGCATAGGATCGTCGACGGAAGGTATACTTAGGTTTAGATCCGTTTTAACGGGTTGGGCCGAATTCCGAGGCAGTCGGCGATTCGAGCCAGATCGGCGAGCGACCGAGTGTGCATTTTGCGCATCAAATGGCTGCGATGGACCTTGACCGTGATCTCACTGACCCCCAGCTCCGCAGCAATCAATTTGTTCATCTTGCCGGCCGTAACGAGCGCCAACACGTCGCGCTCGCGCGGAGTCAGCGATTCGTACAACAAGCGCAGATCCGAAACTGCCTTCTCGTCCGCCCGTCTTTTTTTATCCGTCGCAAGCGCCCGGGTGACGGCGTGGATCATCTCCTGATGGCGGAGCGGCTTGGTCAGAAAGTCGAGCGCGCCGGCCTTCATGGCCTGCACGGACATTGGAATATCACCGTGACCTGTCATAAAGATAATCGGGATGCGAATACCCGCGGTCTCCAGATCCGTTTGAAAGTCGAGACCGCTGATTCCCGGCAGCCGGACATCGAGCACCAGGCACGTGGGGGCGTTCGGAAGGCTGCTCCGTAGAAATTCGGGCGCCGAGCCGAACACCTTCACCCGCAAGCCCACCGACTGAAAAAGGCTCGCGAGTGATTCGCGTATTGCCATGTCATCGTCAATGACGAGAACAACGGGTTCCGCATCCTTTTCAAGGTCGCTCGGCAATGTTTGCTTTGCGCTCACCAGGATACCGTTTGATGTTTAGCGCCGAGTATAGCTAATTCTTATCAGTGCACGCCAATCTCGCGCAGGCGTTGTCGCCCAGCGAGCGCTAAACTCGACCTGCTATGGCTTTGACGGATCTGGCGACCGGCGCTTCAAGCGTCCGTGGCGCCGCGATGGCGCACCGCTGGGTTCGCGCCGGGCATCGAGTCGTTGCCACTGCGCGACATACTGACCACCTGCCTTTTCAAGGCATCGATTCGACGGGCGTCCATGTCGCATCAGCATCATAGATTGTCATCGCTCCCGCGATTCTGGCCGTATCCGGACCCAGGTCCTTTTCGGCAGCCGCGCCGTCCCGCGTGACGATAAAAGTCATCACTCCCGAGGAGCGGTACGCGGCGGGATACGCCATCGCGGCAAATCCGCCGCCGGAAATCGGCAGGGTGCGGAAGTAATAGCCGTGAAAAAGATTCGGTTTGCTTGCATCCCGTCCATGAGGGAGCAGCGTCTCGACGAGACCACTTGCCTCGCCGCCAGTCCCTTGTCCCCCCGCGACCAGCGTGCTGCACATGATGATCGCCCTTACCTCGTTCTCTCCGATTCGTCGGAAGAGAATCTCCTCGGACCCGGCTTTCGAGTCGAAACGCCATGTGCCATTGCGTGACACCAGGGGTATCGGGAAAGGCCAGTTTTCTGCGCCGACGAGCAAGGTCATTGCGCCGGACTCACGCACCCAGCGGTGCATCTCCCGATACTTTTGAACGAAGCGTTCTCGCTCGAGGACGTCCTCGGACTGGTCATCGGAGTTGATGAGACCGATCCCGCCTCCGAGAATGTTCGTCATCGCCCGCTCATCATGTTCTTGGATGGCGGAGGCGAGGGCGCGGCCGGCTTCTTCGGGCGACGCGAACGCGGCTTGGCTCGATGATCCAGCGAAACAGCGCTGCGCAGAGCCCGCCCCGAGCAATGCGCATAGAGCGAGCGCGACGCTCAAAGTTGGCTTGAATAGAGGGCGTCCTTCGAACTTGGGGAGAGTCGGGTACATTGCTTCATCCTCCTTTGATTGGAACGATCGCAGTGATAAAGTCATTTTCATCGGTGACCGCCTCCGCCTCCGCCAAAGCCTCCTCCGTGAAAGCCTCCCCCATGAAAGCCCCCTCCTTCATGGAGGCCTCCGCCCACGCTCGCCCTTCCGCGAGAGGCAAACGCGCTCACGTCGCCGCCGTGGCTGAAACCGGCGAATGCGCTCGTCCGCATGCCTGAAGCCGCGCCTCCATGAGCGGCCCAGTCGGCGCCGCCGCGATCGTAAAGACCCAAGGCTGCATGTCCGCCGCCGAAGCCGTTGCGATCGGCGAATTCTCTGCTGTGGGAGACGTACGGGCGGTCGCCGTGAGTCAAAGCATGCCCGTGCCAGTCCATTCCCCAGTTGTGCCACCCCCAGCCGAAGCCACCGAAGAGGCCGATGCCAATTCCCAGGCCAAAATCGATTCCCGGCCCGTCAAAGAAGAAGCCCGGAAGCCCGATCCAACCCGGGTAGAAGGCGAGGGGATCGCCGTAAACGATCCAGGGATCATATTCCGGCACGTAAACGACCTGCGGATCCGCCGGCTCAATTTCGATCATGCTGCCGTCGGTGGTGACGGATTCCTGCGGGGTGCTCTGCAAGTTCCCAGCCTGCTGCGCTCGCCGACGCATCACCTGGATCGCCTGGAGGACGCTTTGTTGTGCGCCCACGTACGACTCTCCGAGCGATGAGGTCCAAGACAAATTCGTATCCATCATGCCGAGCAGCCCGGGAAACTGCGTAAGTGCCTTTACACTGACATCCCAGGGTTGGGCATCGACCGCTTTGGCAAGGGCATCTCCTGTCAGATCCGCATGCTGCTGCATCCACCGGTCGGCTTCCACGATTTGGGTGGGATAGGTCGCGGCGGCCAGAATCTGCGCAACTAGTCCATCTGGGTAGAGGGCGATCGGGGCCACCAACTGCTCCAACTCGTCCGACGATTGCTGCGGCATCGGAGCGGGCGGCGGCGCCATCATGGCGGGCGGAGGTGTCACGACTTGGTCCGCTTGGCCGGCACACCCTGCTTGCATGGCGCCCAGCGCAATCAAGACTGAGACCGCTAGGATCCAAATGGGTCTCTGTGGCATCGCTATGACTCCTGCTCGGACCGTACCGACGGTCGGGTTTTGCCGCCGGATCGGGGACAATATTTGCGGCCGAGGATTTCACGTTGGTGTCGCGCCGCTGCCGTCTGCGCTACATCTGCAATGCAGTACGCGCTCCTCGCCGTGAGCAATCGTCATTCGCAATTCCGACAAATGCGCGCCTAGCGCGAGCAACGAGATCGCGTCCCCGGAGTATTACTGTGCGATCTCTATCTGGAAATGAGTCGAGGAGGAAGATCTCATATGGACACGGAAACGATCGGGATGGACACCGGTGTGGCGTACCCGGCCCCGAGACAAGGGCACGTGCTGGTCGTGGATGAGGATCCGGAGAGCCGCGAGCGGGTCGCAAACTACCTGACATTGAATGACTTCCGCGTGACGCCCGCGGACACCGGCAAACGTATGATGGAGATCTTGCGAAGCGAACGTGTCGATCTCGTGGCGCTCGAGCTTACCCTGCGAGGGGAAGATGGGCATCAATTAGCGAGCCGGCTGCGCGAGACCTCGAGGGTTCCGATCATCATCGTCACATCCCGTGCCGAGGAGGCAGACCGGGTGATGGGACTCGAGCTTGGCGCGGACGACTATGTCACGAAGCCGTTCAGCATGCGCGAACTGCTCGCAAGGATCCGGGCGGTAATGAGGCGTTATAGGGTGTCGGAAAGCCCACCGGAGGATAACCACGCGGTGCGCACTTATCATTTTGCCGGCTGGACTCTCAACGTGCCTCTCCACACGTTGAGATCGCCGAGGGGTGAGCGCGTACCGATCAGCAACGGTGAATTCGGGCTGCTCGTTGCGTTCCTCGGTCGTCCGCAACGGGTCCTGACCCGAGATCAATTGCTCGATCTCTCGCGATTGCGCAGCACGGACGTCTATGATCGCGCCGTGGACGTGCAGATACTACGCCTGCGTCGCAAGATCGAAGCCAATCCGGCGAGGCCGGATCTCATCAAAACCGACCGAGGTCTCGGCTACCGGTTCTGCGCTGCAGTGACGGCAACGCACTCATCGGCCGCGCAGATGATCCCAACCGGCCGGTCAGTCTATGGACCGGTTCCGGTTGCAGCTGGGGCGTCGCTCGTGTCCTGAGCAGCGGGAGAAGTGACGAGTAACCCGGAAGATCGGCTGGGCGCACGGACGTGCGCCCAGCCGCGTCGAATTCGCCCGTTCGAACGTCTTGCGCCGAGCTAGTCCTGCAATCCGTACGGGAACCCGCTCTCGGCGACGCGCGCGCTTTGCCGGTCCAATCTCACCAACTGCTCCCGGACTGCACAGCTTTGTGCATCATTGATGAGCACCACTTGACCCACGGCGAAATCTTGAACTGCGGATGGATTGGTTGGATGACTGCTCGTGCCGGCCGTGTGGGCGGCGCTCAGCACCAATTCGTGAGCGTCGAGCAGATCGTACAACAACCGGTGCCGGGCGGCGTGACCGCGCAGCGCATAGGAGAGGTGGGCGCGTTGTAGCAACGCGCCCGCCAAAACGCGGCTGGCTCCACCCAGCTCGCGAATCCTATCGACCAGAACATCGACGAGGCGCAGCTGTTCCTTATAGTGGGTGTCGAACAGCAGGTGCAAAGGACGAAAATGGATGTCAGCGTCTTGGTAGCGCGCGCTTTTGTAATAATCCCGTGCTTGAAGGGTGTTCGTCAGCAGTTCCTCGAGCATCGCAATGGTCTTGTGCGTCGCGGAATCACCTACCGGTGTGAGGGGCGACTCGTGCCGGATATTGCGACGGGAGCCGAACATTGTTGATTCCTCCAAAGCGACGTTATTTCTTCCGGCGTGTGCATCAGGTCCCTCATCTGAAACGTAGGCTAGATTCAATTCCCGAGCCAACGCTTGCGATCGTTTGCCGGAAGTTATTTGCTGTTGTCGTTCAGTGCCCCATACGGGCGGGATGTTCGACCGCGTTTGACTCAATCGCTCCCGGGCGCCGGTCGGCCGCGCGCGAGATCCGCAATCTCGAGCAGATTGCAATAAGCTCGAGCAGGCATTTCTCCAGCGGGGATCGCAACGTGTATTGCCCGCAGAAAGTGCCGACACGACAAGGAGACCCTGAATATGAGCACGCGGAAGGCGCCTATCGGAGGAATTGGAGCCATGATTCTCATGTCCGCGCTGATCGGATGTGCGACATCCGAGAAGTGCGGTGAGGAGGGTTGTCAAAGCGATGCCAAGATCACCGCCAATGTTCAGACGGCGTTTGCTCAACATCCGGAGTTGGGACCGCCGAATGCAATCAACGTGCAGACGCTGAACCATGTGGTGTACCTGTCCGGTGTGGTCGGTCAGGGCTTGATAAGACAGACCGCCGAATCGGTCGCCCAGCAAACCCAGGGCGTGGCGCGGGTGGAGAACACCATCGCCGTCAGCCGGTAATCGGCGGCAAGCGGACCTAACAGCATAATTCGGCTAATATCAACGCAGGTACCTATGCTAACGCCACCCTCTTAATAGTGACCGGGGCTCCTACAACGCAGGCCGCCCACTCACCCTGGAGCCCGTTTCGCCATGCGACTTTCACGGTCATCTGGACCGCGACGCTGGTGTCGAACATCGGCGGCTGGATGTACAGCTCGGCGTCCGCATGGCTGATGACCAGTCTCGACGCCGATCCGCGGATGGTTTCGCTGGTGCAGGTGGCGGCGACGCTTCCGATGGTTCTATTCGCACTTCCCGCGGGCGCACTCGCCGATATCGTCGATAAGCGTCGATTCCTGATCGGCGCCGAGATCTTCACAGCGGTGGTCTCAACATGGTTCGCGGTGCTGGTTTGGCTCCATTTCGTGAGTCCGATGTCACTGTTGCTTTGTACCTTTCTGATCGAGGCGGGGTCGGCCGCGACCGCGCCTGCATGGCAGTCGGTGGTGCCTGCGCTCGTACCAAAAGCGGAGCTTCCTGCGGCGATCGCGATGAACAGCGTGGGCGTCAACGTCAGCCGGGCGGCCGGGCCGGCCCTCGGCGGGGTGATCACGGCGGCCTTCGGGATTGCGGCGCCATTCTGGGTGAACGCGGTGAGCAACTTCGGCGTGATCGGGGCGCTGCTGCGCTGGCGGTCGGCTGCCCACCAAGACCCGCAACTGCCGGCCGAGCGCTTCCTCGGTGCGTTGCGCATCGGTATACGACATACCCGGAACAATCGACGCCTTCGGGCCACCTTGCTGCGTGCGGTGGGGTTCTTTCTCTTCGCAAGTTGCTACTGGGCGCTGCTGCCTCTGGTGGCGCGCAACCAGGTCGGCGGCGGCGCAAGATTCTACGGCATCCTGCTGGGCACGATCGGTGCGGGTGCCGTCGGCGGCGTGTTCTGGCTGCCATGGCTCAGAGCGACCCTCGGGCGCAATCGCGTCGTGGCCGCCGGGTCGATGGGCACGGCGGTCGCGTTGGTGCTTTACGGGTATTCACGAAATCCCGTGACTGCTGTCGTGGCGAGTGCGGTCGCCGGTGTGTGCTGGATCGCGGTGCTATCGAATTTGAATGTGTCGGCACAGCTGGCATTGCCCGAGTGGGTTCGGGGTCGAGGCCTCGCCATCTATGCAACGGTGTTTTTCGGGTCGCTTACGGTCGGCAGCTTGTTGTGGGGGCAGGTGGCGCGCGTCGTGGGCGTCCCCGTAGCCCTTTATCTGGCGGCAGCAGGCGCACTGCTGGCGATTCCCGCGACCTGGCGGTGGCAACTCCACACCGGGACGGATATCGACCTTACCCCGTCGATGCACTGGCCCACACCGGTTCTCGGTCATCCTGTCGACCAGGATGCGGGCCACGTCTTGGTGACGGTCGAATACCGGGTCCGCGACGGGAACCGCCAGCCGTTCCTCGAGGCGCTGAAGCTGCTGTCGCATCAGCGCGGCCGGGATGGCGCCTACGGGTGGGGTCTATTCGAAAATGCCGCCACGCCCGGCAGATTTCTGGAGAAATTCCTGGTCGAGTCCTGGCTGGAGCACTTGCGACAGCATAAGCGCGTCACCAATGCCGACCGGGAGCTTCAGGCTCGCATCAATCAACTGCTTGAAAGCCCGCCGACGGTCACTCACCTGATCGAGGTGCGGGACGCGTTACAGCCATAGTGATGGACGTGCCGGAGGGAGGGGCGGATGAAGATCGGCTGGCCTCGGCCGATTGGTCATCTTGGTCCGAATCGAGATCCGAATATAGGGACAACGGCGGTCTGATCAAAAGATCCTGCGCTACGCGCCATAGCCCATACAGCTCTAGAAACGCGTAGCCAAGCATCATGACCACGAATATGGCAGTGTACATGTGCGGCTCCTCAAAACTGGCGGCAACCTCATCAGGTCGCCGAAGCAACATTAGCGCTCATCGGATGACAGATGCCTGCGCGTTCTTGCCGCGCAATGCGCGAAACTACGGACGTATGTTCCGGCTCCCACGCGAAGTAACGTTTCATCTGAAACGCGGCCGATGAGAACACCGTTCGCGCCGTTCACTCCCCGAAGGGCCTCCCGTATGATGCCCGCGAGATCCAGATCCTTTAACGGCGCCGGGGGCGGCGCGGGAGCGCTCACATGGCAAGCAAGGTTTGGTTCATCACCGGCACCTCCAAAGGCTTCGGCCGCGTCTGGGCGGAGGCGGCCTTGGGGCGCGGCGACCGCGTTGCGGCGACGGCGCGGGATGTGAACTCGCTGGCGCCGCTGGTCGAGCGCTATGGCGATCGAATCGCGGCGATCACTCTGGACGTTACCGCGAAGGTTGCGGTCGAGCGCGCCATCCGGCAGGCGCATGCACGCTTCGGCCGCATCGATGTCGTGATCAACAACGCCGGGTACGGGCTTTTCGGCGCAATCGAGGAGGTCAGCGAGGCGCAAGCAAGGGCTCAACTCGAGACCAATCTTTTCGGCGCTCTGTGGGTGACGCAGGCGGCATTGCCGATCATGCGCGCCCAGGGCTCGGGCCATATCATCCAAGTCTCCTCCATCGGCGGGGTCAATGCCTTCCCGACGGTCGGCCTTTACCACGCCTCCAAATGGGCGTTGGAAGGACTCAGCCAATCGCTGGCTGCCGAGGTGGCCGGCTTCGGCATCAAGGTGACTCTCGTGGAGCCGGGAGGCTACGCCACCGACTGGGGCGGACCCTCGGCGATCCGCGCCGCGCAGATGCCGGAGTATGACGGTGCCCGCGCCGCAATCGCGTCGTTTCGCAGCAATAACGTTCCCGGGGATCCAGCGGCGACGGGGCCCGCCATTTTGAAGCTCGTCGACTCGGAGGATCCGCCGCTGCGCATCTTCTTCGGCTCGGGCGGGCTGCCTTTGACACGGACGGAGTACGCCCGGCGGATCGCGACCTGGGAGAAATGGAACGATTTATCCCTCGCGGCTCAGGGCAACGGGGTCGCGAACCAGCCGCGTTAGCCGCGATGCTCCTCTACGAGAGGGGGGGAGTTAAGACGCCGCGCAATCCACGAATGCGTTGGTCTCGTCCATTCCTCCCGGGCGATGTATTGATTGAGCGCGAGCCACGGCGACTCGCGATTCCACCGAAGAAAGCCCACCCGCCGTCGCACGTATCGACGCTCTTCGACACAGTGTCGAAAAATCGCCGAGATCAAAGGATCCGAATCGCCAATGCCGCTCTGGGGCGTGCGCTGAACAAGTGACGACGTGCCGATTGATGAGGATGGTGGGGGCGACATGGCATTCAACCTCGCGCTGGCAGCGATTTGCCTAACAGACACGGTAACCCGCGATGAGCGCGGCCACCTGCTCTCCGTTGGCGTGAATTCAGCCGAATTGCGGACATACGAGACATACGAGACATACGAATAGTGCCGTCGCCCCGGCGTTTACGGCTGAAAACTCGTTCGCGCGTGACGTTCCGGCTGTAGCCTGCCCATGGAGATTCGCAATCCCTCGCAATGAGCGCCAAGTGCGCGCAATCCGGATCGCGGATGCGGGCCCATCATTGCGTCGAAGGACGAAATTACAAGCAAATTTAAAGGAGATGTCCATGAGCCTTTCACGCCGCACGTTCATCGAGAACGGCGCCATTCTGTTCGCCGTGGCGGGTATTTCCCCGGTTGCCGTATCCGCCGCCGCGCCGATGTTGTCGGAATCGGATCCGACCGCAGCCGGGCTCGGATACAAGTCCAATGCGTCGACTGTCGATAAGGCGAAATTCCCTCAATACGCGGCCGGCCAATCGTGTTCCACCTGCGCTCTGTATCAGGGAGCCGCGGGCGCTTCCTCGGGCCCTTGCCCGCTTTTTCCGGGAAAAACGGTGGCCTCGACGGGCTGGTGCTCCTCCTACACAAAGAAGGGGTAAGCACACCCCGCACGATTTGGAGCAATCGAGCGGAGTTCGCCGCAGCGTTTAGCCGGGCGGCGATTGAACGATGCGGGAGGGAAGGGAATGACTCTAGGTCGGCTGAGCTTGTCGATCACCGCCAGCCTTGGCGCCGTGTCGCTCACGTGCGCGTTGGCGGTCGGGCAGTCCCAGCCGGCCCACAACGATGGCGCCAATTCGCTCCCATCGACGAATTTTTCCGCAGACGGTACCGCCGATCATGGCGCTCTTCCAAGGCCGGCGCCGGGATTCGTGAATGCGCGCGTCGCAACGAATCCCCTGGCGTCGGACGCGCACGCGGTCGGCGAGAAAACCTGCATCGCCTGCCATCGCCTCGAAGCTGACCACTTCACTCACACCTTGCACGCGCTGGGCCTGCACGTGGCCAATCGTTCCGACCCGACCATCCCGGTATGCGAGGCGTGTCATGGGCCCGGGTCCGAACATGCGGCCAAGCCGCTGATCAAGGGGCTGATCATCGGCTATACGAAGGATTCCGGCACGCCGATAGAGACTCAGACGAAAACATGTCTTACCTGCCATGCAGGCGGTCCCCGCGATCATTGGGCGGGCTCGGTTCATCAGCGCAACGACCTGTCGTGCAGCGACTGCCACAACCCGATGGCGAAGTTCTCGGTCGCTGGGTTGATGGCGAAGTCATCGATCAACGATACCTGCGCCCAATGCCATAGAGACATTCGCCTGCAATTCAACCGTCGCTCGCACATGCCGCTGCCCGAGGGCCAGATGAGCTGCGACGATTGCCACAATCCGCACGGCACACTCACGGCCCCGCTGCTGAAGACGAACACCGTCAACGAGACGTGCTATCAATGCCATGCGGAAAAACGCGGGCCTTTCTTGTTCGAGCATCCGCCGGTGCGCGAGAACTGCTTGAACTGCCACACGCCGCACGGTTCGAATCAGGCGACGCTCCTGGTCGCACCGATTCCCTTCCTCTGCCAGCAGTGCCATACCAATTTCCTGCATCCGAACGACCTGCAGACGCGCCAAGCCTTGGGCACGGGCCTCAATCCGGATGAACGGGTCATGGGCCGAGGATGCCTCACCTGTCACGCGAACATCCATGGATCGAACGCGCCGTCGGGCGTGCGGTTCCACGAGTAGTACCGACCATGAACACTGACGCTATGCGAAAATTGATACTGGCCCCGGTCGTGGGTCTTTTGGCGGTGCCCATGCTCGCGTGGGCAGACAGCGGCGTCGGCGTCGACACCTGGCGCGCCGATAAACTCGATCCGACCGGGGGGCTATTGACCTCGGTGATCGACCCAAACGACACCAGCTGGCTCGAACCCGGAGCGCACCGCTCACCGACGGGAAACCTTTACCTGACGCCGACGGAGACGCCCCATCCGGACAACTTGAGCGTCTGGCAAATCTACGGAAACTTCGATCTCGGCTACCTGCATACCAGCGGCGAGAAAACCGAGCTCTACGATCGCTACACGCGATGGCCGACCAACGGGCCGGCATTCGACTTCGACGTGAATGGCGAGCGGCCATCCGATGGCAGCTACGCCGAACTCCGCGGCAGCCGCATCAGCGCCGAGGATCAATACTACGAGGCCGTGTACGGCAAGGCCGGCGCATACAAGGCCGAGATCTTCGTGCGCGATATGCCCAATGTCCTGTCGACCGATTCGAAATCCATATGGAACGGTGTGGGAAGCAATAATCTTACGCTGAAGGAAGGGCTCGTTCCCGGAGGCAGCACCCCGGCCCAGGTCGCGGCCGTCTCGGCCGCCTCACCCACCATCACGCTGGGTACCGAACGCAACAAGCAGGGACTCTCCTTGAGCACTTATTTGACGCCGCACTGGTCTGTCTACCTCAATGCGAGCGACGAGGAACGCAAGGGTGACCGTCCGTACGGAGGACCCTTCTTCTTCGATTTCGACCATCTCGGCGGCGCCATTTTGGAGACCATCAAGCCGATCGATGATAATACCGTCAACATCACGGCCGGCGCGCGTTACGCGGGATCCCTGTGGCGCTTCGATTTCGGCTATTCGGGATCGATCTATCGAGATGCCTACCTGTCGTACGATTTTCAGCAGCCGTTCATCCTAGGACCGCCGCTCGTCCCGGGAGCCACAGCATCGACCCTCACCCAGGGCCAGATGTCCATGGAACCGAATAACGACTACCACGACCTGCACACAACGGTCACCCGCATGTTGCCGATGAACGGCGAGGCCTCGCTGACCGCGGGCGTAGGGGAAATGAACCAAAACGACAATCTCATTCCGCCCACGAACTGCCAGGGAACGTTCGGAATGTCCAGCAACGGCACCTTCACCATCGGCCCGCAGAACCCGCAATTATTTCCGTGCAGCCAATGGAACACGACGGCGGCACTGTCGCAGAAGAGCGCAAACATGCTCATCGTCACGACCCTCACTCAAGCGACGCTGGTGTTGCAGCCGACGAGCGATGTGAGCGTGCGCGGCGGCGCAAAGTACTATCGAGAGGATTATCGCAATCAGTACGTGAACTACAACCCGGAGAACGGCGATTACGGCTATGTGGCCGAAAACGGCGCACAGGCCGGCATCGTGCCCGGCGATCCTGGATTCTGGAATGCGACGACCTATCCCGTTGCCACCGACGTTCAGTACGAGAGCATCCCTTATAGCTGGCAAACCATCGAGGGATACGGCGGCGCCGACTGGAAGTTCTCCAAGCACGATACGGTTGGCTTGACGTACACGTTCGACCACTACAGCCCCGCTCATCGAGAGGTGAGCTACGTCGATGACCACACCATCAAGGTCAACTGGACGGATAAAAGCCTCAACTGGTTGACCTTCAGATTCAATTACACCTTCTTGAAGCAAACGGGGAGCGTCTACAACTCCGATCCCTATGCATTTGCCTTCTTCTATAACCTGCCGGGATTCGTGCCCGCGGATGACACCATCACGGCGTGGACGGTCGACTCGATGCGCAAATACGATATTTCGGATCGCACGGAAAATAAGATCGATTTGATGGCCACGGTGATGCCACGCCCCGACATGACGGTCACGGCCTCGGTGCGCGGCGATTGGAACGTGTATCCCACCGAGATCGGCCGGCAGGGATACGATACCACCGCGGCGACGTTGCAGTGGGAATGGCAGCCCGAGGCGCGCACCAACCTGAGCCTGTGGGCGGCGATCGATCATTCGAGCATGCACATGGCGAATGTCAACGACGCGGGCGCGCCCTTGGCGACGGATTACCCCAATGCCGCCCTCGGCGGCCCCACGTATCCGCTCGCAGACCAATGGTGGGCAGCTGACGAGCAGCGCAACTGGACGGGCGGCGCGGCCCTCACTCATTATTTCCGGGACGTGCGTCTGGATTTCAGTTGGAACTACCTCTCTGCGCGCGGCATCACGAGTTACACCTACGCGGGAACGGGCGCGATGACCTTCCCGTACACGCCGGCCGAGGCAGGCAATCAGTTCCCTGCGATGACCTACGTTGTGAACTCCCTGACCATGAGCCTCACGGTGCCGCTCAGCGATCGCGCCTCGCTGCGCTTCTACGACTACTATGAGCACGGACAAGTCAGCGATTGGCACTATGCCGGATTCAACAATACGCTGGTGTACGGTAACAGGGTATACACCGATGCCGGTCCGCAGGGCTATAACACCAACGTCGTCGGCCTGTTCGTCAACGTCAAGCTATGAGGCCCGCGATGCTGAACCTTCGCCGCCCTTCGATGACGCCGATGTCCATGCTCGGAGCTGCGGGACTCGCGGCAGTCTTGCTGTTGCTCGCGAACCCTGGAGCTTCGGAGTCACGCTACATCGATCTTCGCCGTATCGAACCCATTCACGGCGATGTGGCGGCCGGCGCCCGAAAAGCCACCGTGTGCCACGCCTGCCATGGTGTGGGGGCCCCGGTGGCGCCGACGTTTCCGCGCTTGGCCGGCCAGCGCCCCGATTATCTTTACCATCGGTTGGTCTCGTTCAAAACAGCCGGCCCTAAAGACCCCTATTACTCCCAATCCCCTATGCGTTCGCAGGTGACGAACTTGACGGATGCCGACATGCGCGATCTGGCGGTCTATTTTGCTGCGCAGACTCCGACAGCCGGGAACGTGGTACCGGCACCGGCAGCGACCGCCGGAGAAGGGGAGGCGCTGTATCTCGCGGGGGATCCTGCGCGCGGGATTCCTCCCTGCCAGGGATGCCACGGCGCCGATGCGCGGGGAACTTCGATCGCCACCGCCCAATATGCGGCCTACCCGTCGCTCCGCGGGCAGTACTCGATGTATGTCGTCGCGCGGCTGACGAACTTCCACAAGAATCTGCCGCATGACACCACCAACGACTTCATCATGGGCGGTGTGGCGGCCACTCTCGACGATGAATCGATTCGGGCGATCGCCGCATGGCTCAGCTCGCTGACGCCCGCGAGGAGCTTATGATGTCACCGACGACTTTGATTTACCTGCGTCGTCTGCGTGAGAGCCGTGCCGAGCTGAGAGCGCTGGATGAGGCGCGCTCGGCAGGAAGTCTCGAGGCGACGGACTATGCGTCGCGGCGTGCGGCTCTCGGCGAGGGTCTCCTGTCGATTCTCGATGCGAAGCCAACGCGGTCCCGCGCGATCCCGTACGTCGGGCTGGGCGTCGCCGTGCTGGTACCGCTCGCAGCATTGGGCGCGTATCGATGGCTGGGTTCGTCGCAAATTGCGGAAGCGCCGGCGCCCCTGTCCGGCGACACCGCCATGCCCATGCCCGATCACGGCACCGACATGCAGGCGGCCATCGCCAAGCTCGCCGAGAAGCTGCGCCAGCATCCGGACGATGCCGAAGGGTGGGCTCTGCTCGGCCGCACCTACAAGGCTACCCAGCATTATGCCGAAGCCCGGGACGCGTTCCGCCGCGCCCTAGAAGCGGCACCGGGAGACGCCGACCTCTCGCGCGAATATGCAGCCGCGGCCACCCCCGACTCGGATGATGCAGGGGCGGCCTCGGGTGCCGAGGCGACTGCCCCCAACAGCTCGGCGCACATCGTGGTCAAGGTGGCGCTCGACCCGAAATTCAAGGATAGCGTGCAGCCGAACGACACTCTGTTCGTTTTCGCCAAGGCGGCCCGCGGCCCCCCGATGCCGCTCGCCATTACGCGTCTCACCGCGGCTCAATTGCCGGCCAGCCTGACCTTGACTGACGCCATGGGCATGGTTCCGGGCTTGACCCTTTCCCGGTTCCCGCAAGTCGTCGTTGGCGCGCGCATTTCGAAGTCCGGCAATGCGAGCCCACAAAGCGGCGACCTCCAGACGCTGTCTGCCTCAACGACGATAGCTCGGGCCGAACCCGTGCAGTTGATCATCGCCGAGAGGGTCAATTGACGATCTCACCCGGTACGCGCTAGGGGGCGCACACCGCGGAATGCCAACGACCAGATGAAAAAATCGCTCACCGGCGATGTGGCAATCATAGGGGGATCTCTCGCCGGACTCGCTACGGGCATCGGACTCGCTCGACGAGGAGTCCGCGTCACTGTCTTCGAACAATACTCGGGCGAGGATCGAGGTGGCAGCGGGCTGGGCGTCGACCGAACCCTCCTCAGCGAGACGACCGGCGTCGACGCACGCGTTGACGGCCTCACGCAGGCTCTTCCCGTGGTGGACGAGGGTTACCGCGAAACATCGACTTGGCTGGCCATCTATCGATGGCTTCGCGCAGTCGCCGACGCGACGGACGGACTCAGTGTGCGCGAGTCTACGCGCGTGGATCGCATCTGGTCCGACGATCATATGGCCTATCTTTCCGGCGCCCGGGTCGACGCTTCCGCCGATCTAATCATCGGCGCAGACGGATACCGCAGTGTGGTTCGAAGAGCGGTTGCGCCGACGCGGCCGTATGCCCCGTATGGCGGATTCCTCCTTTGGCGCGCGCTGGTCGAGGAATCCTGGCTCCCGAAGCAGATGCTTTCCAAGACGTCATTGGGCGGCGGACGGTCGCCGCATCCGGAGGCCGCACGGCTCGTCGTCTATCGGGTGCCGGGGCCGAATGGCGAAACGTCGCCCGGCAACCGCTCCGTCACGTTGGCCTGGTACGACGCAAGCCGCACACAATGGTTGCGCGAGCGGGGATATCTCGTCGGCGATGAAGTCATGGGCAGCGTCCTTCCCACCGCGGTCGACGTCGAGTTGCGCGCCGAGCTCCTGGCCATTGCCACGAGGCTCTGGCGGGGAACAGCGGGCGCGATCATTGTCTCGGCCATAGAACACAAAGTAATTTTCGGGACGCCGCTCGCCGAATATCTGCCCGAACGACTCGTTGCCGGTAGGCTGGGTCTGGTCGGCGACGCGGCGCATGTGGCCTCGCCGATGGTGGGAGCCGGCTTTTCATCAGGTCTTCAAGATGGTACGGCCTTTATTGCAGCGATTGGCCGCTCAGGAGGGACCGCTGCGCATGCCGGCACTCAGGCGCTTCGTCGGTACGATGAGGTGCGGTTGGCGCCCAACCGCAGGAGAGTGCTCGAGAGCCGGGCCGAAACGCAAGAACTGCTGCGTTCAACCGTGGCGCGATGACAGCCGCCGGGACGACTTGAAAAATCCGCTGAATATTCGAGAATCACCCTGGAGTGCGCGGCAAAGCGCGTTCGCGGCCCAGCCGTGCACGCCAGGCGGCCGGCCGCTCGCCGACAATCTTGCGGAAGCAATTGCTAAAGTGCGATCGATCCTTGAAGCCTGATTCCAGCGCGATCTGGCTAAGCCGGTCGCCGGATATGATCATCAGGTTCTGAGCGCGTGCAACCCGCAATTGATTGACATACTGGCGGGGCGAACAACCAAAACTCGCCTTGAAGGTGCGACTGAACCTCCAGCGGCTAAATTGTGCGACCTTGGCAAGATCGCCCATTCTAATCTTGGCGTGCAGGTGGACGGCGACATAACCTTGGACGCAGCGTGCTTGCCACAGCTCCATGAGATCGGGACTCGTCGCCGGTGGCGCCCTCTTCGCAGACGGCGGGCTGATGATGGAGCTGGTGTCGTGCATCGCTGCTCATCCTTCCCGTATTCATGGGCCGGTCAGGCGGCGAGACTAGCGCCCATCGAACGCGAGCGCTTGTGCGTGTTTGACGTGTTTTGTTCCACGCTGCGAACCGCTGCCAGGGATGCGCCGCGCCCGCTGATGAGAGGCGGAGGCACCGGCGCCGCGGACGGCGTAAACTTCTCGCCGAGCGATCTGGCGTCGTGCGACGGCACGGAGGCGAGGGCCACTAGTGATAAGCGGACTCTGTACGCAGCGCTACGTTGCAGGCGCACTCTGCGCGCTCCTGTTCTTGTCAGGGACGTGCTGGCCGGCATCCGATCCCGATGCAAAGCCGCCGACCGCAATTCTGCTCGTTCCGCGAGACGACCTGCCCGATCCTAGTTTCTCGGACTCGCTTGTGCTCGTGATGAACAACCTGGGCCCCGGGCCCATCGGCGTCATCATCAATAGGCCGATGCAGATTCCTGTCTCGCATCTTTTTCCGGAACTAGGGCGCCTCGCGAAGCTCACCGACAAGGTGTACTTCGGCGGCCCCGTTGACCTTGACACGGTGTGGTTCCTATTTCGTGCCGCCACACGGCCAGAGCACGCGATCCAGACCTGTGAGGGGGTCTACTTGAGCGCGGACCGGCAGCTGCTGCGACAGCTGCTCGATCGCGACAAACCCATGGCCGGACTGCGGATCTTCGTCGGCCACGCCGGTTGGGCGCCGGGGCAACTCGAGGCCGAGATCGAACGGCGCGACTGGTCGCTGAAACGAGTTGATGTGGAGGCGATCTTCGGCGGCAAGGCGGATCACCCCTGGCCTTCGCGGGAGGGCCCGAAGCTCAGCACTTAGCGCGGTTTGCGGCGTCTCGCCGACTTCAGTCGGTCATTTGATGTCGCACGCCGCTAATAGTGAAACTTGTAGCGTAGTTCGGCGTAGATCTGGAACGGATTGTTCCAGTGAAGGCCGCCGAAGGTGAGGCTGTTGTCGGTGAGCAGGTGCCGGTTGGTGACGTTCAGGGCCGTGATCGACACCGACAGATCACGGCTGATATTGCGGCCTGCGGTCAGATCGAGCACCGCGTAGCCTGGCAGATGGGTCGGCGGCGGGGTGCCGTTGGACAGTCCCGAATTGACCGACAGGTTGGAACCGACGAAGAACTGTTGCGGCAATTTCGCGTTGTACCCGAGATTCAGGGTGTTGCGCTGATCGTGGTCGAGTCCGATGGGGGGACTGCCGCATTCCGTACCTGGGACCACGAGACCGCCGGTGATCGACCCGAAGCACTCCGCCGTCTGGTTCGAGTAGGCGAGGTGCACCTGCCCGTACGGCCAGAAGGCGGGTGAGCGCACCGTGAGCTCGCGCCCCTCGATGAGCGCGCCCTGGTCCGTGATCGGCAGGTAGATGTCGGATTCGCCGAGCGGGTTGTGGTCGAAGAAGTTGGTCGACTCGGTGACGAAGTAGTCCGCATCGATGGTCCAGCCCTGCACCGGGATCGTCACGCCGAACAGGCGCTCCGTGTCGCGCTCTCCGTGCAGCGGCAGGAAGGCGGTGTCGTTCGCGGTCGCATAGGCGACCAACGGTCCCGACAGGGTCTCGAGCGGCGGGGCTTGGTAGTACTTGCCCCAGAAGGCGCTCAGCACCCAATCCAGCCGCGGCAGCAGGATGGTGGCGCCGAGCCGCGGGTCGGTCGCATTCTCGGTGAAACTGCTTTCGAAGTGTGATTGGCGCACGCCCGCCGACAGGTTGAGCCAATGCGTCGCTTCGAAGGTATCCTGCAGCCAGGCGGTGATGAGCTCGCCGGTCGGGCTCTCCAACTCCTGAAGCGTCGGCGAGCTGCCGTCGGTGAAGGCCAGATTGAAGTCAGCCTGATCCTGCTGCGCGAACCCGAAGAGGCCGACGTCCAGATGATTGCGGCTCACGTCCCACTTCAGCTGCTCTTCGGCGCCCTCGTACTGCGAGCTGTGATGATAGGTGGTGACAGTCGGATAATCGCCGGCGCCCCCGTCATAATCCGCCCGGTCGAAGTGATAGAGAAGCGAGCTCGTGAGCACCGCGTTGTTCGTGAAGGTGTGCGCCCAGGACAGCAGCGCAAAATTGTCCGCCTCACCCTGCACATCGCCGGACTGCCCGACGCAGCCCGGATCTGCGGCGAGCACTGCCGCGGTGCAGTCCGGTATCTGGTAAACGTCCTGCCGCAACTGCGCGACGAGGCTCACCGCATCTTGCTCGCTTGGCTTCCACTGGAGGTTGGTGAAGGTACCGTACCCGTGCGTCTCGTCATGGATCACCTGGGAGACTGGGGTCTGCAGGCCGAGATCGCTGCGGTTGCCCTCGACACTCGCATAGTACGCGAAATCGCTCGTATGGCTCGCGACGCTGAAATAGTCGTTGGTCTGGCCGAAGTTCCCGGCCGTCACGTCGAGCTCGGCCTGGTTATCGCTGCTGAAACCGCTCTTCGGGATTACATTGAAGATGCCGTAGGTGCGGTCACCTTCGTCCGCCAGGTAGCCGCCCCGCTCGATCCCCAAGGTCTCCACGTCCTGAGGATTCAATACAGGGCCGAGGTTCTCCGCGATGTTGGTGTTCGGAATCTCGACCCCGTTGATCAGCCAGTTGGTCTGATGGCCACCACGTATGTGCAGCATGTCATGGGCTTGGTAGGCCCCGGGAACGTAATCGGTGATCATGGCGAGACTGTTGACGTTGGTCGCTCCCGGGGTGCTCTCGATGTCCTGCTGGCTCACCAGCGTGATCGGGGTGACCGAGGCGACGACCGGCAGCCGCCTCGCGGTCACCGTCACCTCGGCGAGATCCGAGGGAGGCTTCAATACGATGTTCGCGAACGGAAAATAGCCCGCCTCCACCGTGACCGGCTGGTTGACAGCGGCGAAGTCGCGCTGCGAGATGGTGAGCATGTACTGGCCGATCGCCACGTTCGGAAAATCGAAGCGGCCGGTCGAGCCCGTCTGGCGCTCTAGGATCGCGTGGGCGGCGGACTCGAGCACCACCTTCGCTCCCGCCACCGGCCGGTTGCTGTCGTCCCGGACGATGCCGCTCACGCTGCCGTAGGCCGCGGCCCAGCCGCGCGCCGGAACAAGGACGACCATGAGCAGCATGAGGACTGCCGCCCCGGTGGAGACGGGATAAGTTCGGGGCCGGCGGCGCGCGCGCGCCGCCGGCGCTTGAATGCGATCGATCACGGAAAAACTCCTCAGGCTCGCCTTCCGGGCGAAGCCCTGCAAACGTACGGATGAGCGCACGCCACTCATGGCGCGCGCTCGTGATTGTGGCTGGCACGAGCTCAGCCGAGGGAGGTCAGCTCAGCCGATTCGGCGGTGCTCGGGGCTGTGGGAGATGAACGACGCGGACAGGGACCGCGATCGAGGCGAAGGCGAGCGCGCGAAGCTTCAGGGCGGATGAGAAATCGCCCGGCAGCGGCAGGTGAGGGGCGGGTCCGGCACCGCAGGCGGTGCCGAACACGCAATGTTCGCTTTGTGCGGGACTTCCGTGGTGCTGGCGCGGTCCCTGCTGAGGGTCCCCGTGGGACGTGGAGTCCGCGGGCATGGAGTCCATGTCCATGGACCCCATGTCCATGGAGTCCGCGTCTGAAGGCTCGACGTGCGCGAGCCATCCGGCGGGAAGGCCATCCCAGCAGATCTCGATGGAGAACGGGCGGCCGCTTGCCGGCATGAATCCCGGCGGAATGAGCATGCGCGACGCAAACGCGACCAGCAGGATGCCGGCCATCAGCGTTCGTATGTTCCGCTTGCCGAGGCTCAAGCGCGCATCTCCCGGGGGGGTTATTCTTGGCGGGAGAATTTTACCAGCAAAAGCGAAACAGAGTGAACACCCACCATGTTGCTACCAACGACCGAGAGCGCGGGATGACGAGCTTCCAGGCAGTTCTTCTATCGGCGACTTTGTTCGCGACTTCATCCATGGCCATGAGTCAGGACGACGCGCGACAGCAGCTCATCGAACGCGCCAAGTCCTTCGAATTGAATACCCCCTACGTGCCGCCTCCCGGCGATCCGATGGAACACTACGCATCGGGGTACGCGAAAATCATGTGCTCGTCGGTGTTCATCTCGGGTCTCGAGCCTGCATTTGCCGCCGAGAACGTAGGTTACTTCACCGCACCTTACGAGGTGCGGGCGGAGCTTGGGATCCCGAAGATCGACCGCGAGAAACGCACGGTGGAGGTCAGGATGCCGAACGGCATAGTGCGTATTGCCAAGCAAGTGGGCAGTCAGGGGTGCGTGACGCTGCCTATCGGCAGGACCGACGTTTTCTTCAAGCCGACAATCGTAAAGAGCGCCTTGCCCGACCCGAAATCGCAACAGTGGCCGATGGGTGACTTGCCGCCTCCGGGTGATTTTCCGCCGCAAATCAACCGGACAATGATTCAACAGGCCGAGGAGGCGGCCTTTGATCCCCGGGGCATGACGGCGGCGTTCGTGGTCACATACAAAGGGCGAATCATCGCGGAACGCTACGGTAAAGACATCACGTCTACGACGCCCCTCGAGAGCTGGTCCATGGGAAAGAGCTTGAGCGCCACGCTCATGGGCGTCCTCATCAAGCAGGGTATGTACGATCTGTGGCAGCCGGCACCGATTCCCGAATGGCAATCCCCCGGTGATCCGCGCGCAAAAATTCGGATCGCCGATATCCTGCACATGTCGAGCGGCCTGCGGATCCGCGCACCACTGGACCCGGACTTCGACAAGAACGGTCCATATCCCGATCACTATTATCTCTACACGGGCAGCGTCGATTCATTCAAATACGCTGCGACGCGGCCTCTGCAGTGGCCGCCGAACACCGTGGGCCGCTATCGCAACACGGACCCGGTTCTCACCAATTACCTCATTCGGCTCGCTGTCGAAAAACGCCATGAGGACTATCACTCATTTCCTCAGCGCGCACTGTTTGACAAGATCGGCATACGTACGATGGTCCTTGATACCGATCCCTATGGGAATTTCCTCACGCAAGGCTATGACCAAGGCTCGGCCCGCGACTGGGCGCGCCTCGGCAATCTTTACCTGCAGGACGGGGTTTGGAACGGCGAGCGCATTCTGCCCGAAGGCTATGTGAAGTTCGTGAGCACGATCGCGCCGGCGTGGTTGGCGGACAAGCGTCCGATCTATGGCGGATTTTTCTGGATCAATGGCGACGGCAACTTTCCCGCGCCCAGGGAGTCGTTCTACATGGATGGTGCCGGCGGTCAATACGTGCTCATCATCCCGTCATACCAACTCGTCATCGTACGGCTTGGGCATTACAAGGGGGCGGACGCCGGCGATGAGGCGCTCAAGAAGGCGATCAAAATCATCCTCGAAGCCGTCCCCCGCGTGAGAAGTTAGAGAGAGATTCGTTTAGGGGCGAAAGGTTTCCGACCGGCGCAACTCAATTCGCCGGCGGCGGGATTACCCAGCGACCTGCCGTCGCATCATAGACAAACCCGAGCATCTCGAGCGCCTCGGCGCTCGCGTGACGCAGACTCCCGCACGGCTTGGCAGATTCCAAGTCCCAGGGGTTAATGATCTCACTCGTCTCTGCAGCCATATACATCGTCCTTCAGTGGGTGAAGCTATCGTCGCATAGCGCCTCACTCTCAGCGCCTCACTCGTCATATCGAGTTCGACCGACGCGGAGCGCCCACCGATTACAGGAAGATTCTAGGCGGCGCCTGACAGGAGCGCTTGACCGTGATTGCGATTACTTGCGCGCAATTACCGCGACCTCGAGCGCCGCGCATGGCATCAGCTGCAGGCTATGGTGTTTATCAATTTAAACTAACAAACGAACCATATCCCCGCAGGGCCTCGTCGTTGGTGAGCAAGATCATAGGCTCGACCAATGCCTGCGCCACCAGGATCCGGTCAAATGGATCCTTGTGCAGCAACGGCAATTCCGCGACCCTCGCGGCGTGCTCTCCGGACACCGCAAGGAGGCTAAACCCAGCCGGCTCGATCGAGTCGAGAACCTCACGGGGGTTGGCGTCGAGTTTCCCGAGTGTCGACTTGATGCTGATCTCCCAGATCGAGGCCGCGCTCGCATACACCTCCGCGGCATCGATCTTTCGTCGCACCGACGCAGAAAGCTTTGAAGGCTGGGAGAGAGACCAGAGCAACAGATGCGTGTCGAGCAAAACCCGCATGCTCACCGTCCCTCGAAATCCGCAATCAACTCGTCGAGCGGCGCATTGAAATCATCCGGCACCTTGATTTTTCCCTTCAGCAAACCCAGCTTCTTGCGCCGCGGCTTGACCGCAATTGGACTCAGGCGCGCCATGGGCTCGCCGGCCTTGGCGATGATGACCTCCGCGCCTGCGGCGACTTCATCGATGATGCGCGAGAGGTGGGTCTTCGCCTCGTGAATATTAATTACCTTGCTCATGCGCGCTCCGTGTGGACTAGACTAAGTTTAACTAACAAGCGCGAGGATGACAATGAAGGCGTCAGTCCTCCCGCAATTCGCTGAAGCAGGCGCTCAGGTAATCCAGCAGGGCTCGAACCGAAGGCAACAGGCCGCGCTTGGAAGGGTACACGGCGTGAACGACGTGTGTCTTGGGCGCCCAGCCGGGCAGCACGTGCATCAGCTTCCCTGCGCGTATTTCATCGCAGACCATCATAAGCGGCAGGTTCACGATGCCGACGCCGGCGATCGCCGCACTGCGCAGCGCGATCATGTCGTCGCTAACCAATCGCGGCTGATGCCGGATGTCGGCCTGCGCGCCATCCGGACCCGACAGTTTCCAGATGTGTTCCTGCCGCGGTGGTCCAAGGTCCAGGCTGGGGAGACCGTTCAAGTCTGCCGGTACCTGGATCGACCCTGCTCTCTTGAAGTCTGGGCTCGCCACCAGCGCATGTCCCGTCTTTGCCAGAATTTTCATCATCAGGTCGCTGCCTTCGATCGGCAGGGGGCGGACACGGATGGCCACATCGATGCCTTCGGCGATGAGATCGACGCGCCGATTGGTCGCTTCCAGATGAATCACCACGTTCGGGTGCTGGCCCATGAAACCGGCGAGCATGGCGCTGACCCTGGCATGCAAGAAGGCCACCGGGCACGTGAGGCGGACAATGCCGCTAGGCTCAGAGCGGGTTTGCTCGACTGCAGCCTGGGCGGCGTCGGCTTCGACCAGCATGGCCTTGCAGTGGGCGTAATAGTTTTGGCCGATCTCCGTTACAGAGAAGTGGCGCGTGGAGCGTTGGATCAGCCGCACGCCGAGACGCTCTTCGAGCAACGCGATGCGCCGGCTGAGCTTGGACTTGGGTTCGCCCAGGGCGCGTCCGGCGGGAGCGAAGCCGCCGTGATCGACCACCTGTACGAAGTAGTACAGCTCGTTGAGGTCTCGCATTGGCCTTCCATCGTTCTTATAACAGAACGATCAGTCTACAAAATGCCCTCTACCGAGGCCAGCGTTCGCGCCATATGGTGTAGCTCATAGGGGCTCTACCAGGGCCTTCCATCAGGAGAAAATCGATGAAGAAGATTCTCGGGGTCTACACCCCTCCCGGCGGGCACTGGGTAGGCGATGGTTTTCCGGTGCGTTCTTTGTTCTCGTACAACAGCCACGGCCAGCATCTCAGCCCGTTCCTGCTGCTGGATGTCGCCGGCCCGGCCTCTTTCGCGCCGACCGCCGATCGGCGCGGCGTGGGCGAGCATCCGCACCGCGGCTTCGAGACCGTCACCGTCGTCTATCAGGGTGAGGTGCAGCACCGCGATTCCACCGGCGCCGGCGGCACGATCGGCCCTGGCGACGTGCAGTGGATGACGGCGGGCGCCGGCATCCTGCACGAGGAATTCCATTCGCAGGCCTTCGCCAAATCCGGCGGAACCCTCGACATGGTGCAGCTATGGGTCAACCTGCCGGCCAGGGACAAGATGACCATTCCGTCCTACCAGACCCTGCTGCGTAAGGACATTCCGGTGATCGAGTTGCCCGAGGGTTCCGGGAGCCTGCGCGTGATCGCCGGCGAGTACGCCGGACAACCCGGTCCAGCGCGCACCTTCAGCGCGATGGACGTATGGGATCTGCGCCTGCTGCGAGGTCGCAGCGTCAGCCTGCCATTTACGGCCGGGCGTACCGCAGCCCTGGTGATCCTGCGCGGAGCGGTGCAGGTCAACGGCAGTGAAATCGTCCGAGAAGCACAGTGGGTGTTGCTGGATCGCGAAGCCGGGGAAGTGCTGCTCGAAGCGAACGGCGATGCCGCCGTGCTGGTGCTGAGTGGCGAGCCGCTGAACGATCCGATTGTCGGCTACGGGCCCTTCGTGATGAACAGCGAGGCCCAGATTGAAGAAGCCATTGAGGACTTCAATGCCGGCCGCTTCGGCCGGATCGCGCCCCAGACCCGGGGAGCGATCCATGCCTCGCAGCGCAAATAATCATGCGAGGAGGAATCCGGCGCGATAGAAGGGTTGCTCCGCGAGCAAAGGGAAAGCGTCGAAGGCGAAGAGGGAGGCCGTGGAGCTGACATTTCAGGTGCTGGACCCGATCAACTTCGTCATCTCCGTTGCCACTTCCGGCTAACCGGCGGCCTGCACGACTGTGCAAGGGCGGTCCGCATGTTTGAGAGTTGCACAGGCGGCGCGCGCATCTTGCTCACTCATCGGCGCCGATGTAATCCGATAGTCCCGATCATTTGCATTGGGCACCAGTACGACCACCTGCCGCAGCTCCTTGCCGAAACGCTTTGTCAACGCGTCACGCTCGTGATCCGCACGCCGCTGGCTGCGTGCCGTTCCAAATTCGGCACGATAACCGGTTATCGCCTTGAGTCTGTCGCGAGCTTCATCCGCTTCGGAGCCAGAGAGATATTTACTCAGGAAATTCTGCAACGACTGCGCGGTTTCGTTCGTTTGCGCTGCTTTCCAGGCGGCAGCTCTCCCGCGCGTTACGATTTCGCCGCGCGCCGCTTGCGCATGCGCGCCGTTCGGTTCGGCGGTCAAATATTGCTGGTAACCTTGAAGCGTCGAGGCGATCTGCGCTGTCGTCCATGCCTGCTCATCCCGAAGCGCGGCGATGCGGCTCTGGGCATCGACGGAATGTGGATCGTTCGGATAGTCGGACAAAAACTTCTGGTACGCCGCGATCGTATCGAGGGCGCTCGCGTGTGACCACTCATATCCCGCCCCGCAGGCGCTAAGTAGGATGGTGCCGCAGAGAATGCCGGCGAGGGGCAGGCGTCGCAGGATCATAAATTCTCCATTGCCAATCTTTGGTATGCAAAGGACCGCATATGTGAGACAGAGTGTATGAAAAAGAAAAAGTTCGCCTCCGAGGCGGCGACAAGAGCTCTTGGCCGGGCGAGCCTCAGGCCAATGCCGCCTCTATCAACGGCAACCAAGCCTGCGGTGGGTAATGCACGGCGTTGAACCGCAACGTGTGCAGCTGCTCATGGGACGGATTGAGTGCGAGGATACTTGTCTGTGGATAGCGCCCGCGCAACCACGCAACCATGTCCAGTCGGGTCTGTTCGGGGGCCGCGTGTCCGATGATGAAGAGATCCACCGGGGGCAGGAGTGGCAGTACGGTTTTCGCGGCCTCGTTGCCTATGGCAGATGTCACGGTGTAACCCTGGCATCGCAACAAATTGGCGCGCGCGACAAAGTGTTCCTCACGATAGGCGACTTGGAATATACGCTTGCGGTCAGCCACAGGCACCCCTTGCGAGCTACTTCGTCTCGTGTCTTAGAGGGGCTGCCTTGTGCCAGGTTCCCGACCGTCAAGCGCATAGAGCGATGACGCAACGCCATGTGCAAGCATGGCGTTTGCATTGTGGCGCGGCGACGCCAACAATCCCGCAATGAGCGTGTAACGCCTGAGGTGATCCATGAGCAAGACGATTTTGATGCTGGTTGGTGATTACGCCGAGGATTACGAGACCATGGTTCCTTTTCAGGCGCTGCACATGGTGGGGCACACGGTGCATGCCGTGTGTCCGGGCAAGAAGAAGGGCGATTACGTGATGACGGCCGTACACGACTTCGAGGGGCAGCAAACGTACTCCGAAAAGCCCGGCCACCGCTTCACGCTCAACGCAAGCTTCGATGAGGCGAAGCCAGAGCGTTACCACGCGCTGCTCATTCCCGGGGGACGCGCCCCGGAATATCTCCGTACCGACGCTCGGGTCATCGCGTTGGTGCAGCAATTCTCACGTGACAACAAGCCCATAGCGGCGGTCTGTCACGGGGCGCAATTACTGGCCGCCGCCGGCGTGATTCGCGGCAAGCGCGTCTCGGCATATCCGGCATGTGCGCCGGAGGTTACGCTTGCCGGGGCCGACTATGCGCAGATCCCGCTCGACCAGGCGGTCACCGATGGTGTGCTGGTCACCGCTCCGGCCTGGCCGGCGCACCCGGCGTGGCTGGCCCAGTTCCTTGCGGTACTGGGAACTCGCATCACGCTCTGAATGGCGTTCAACGTGCGCAAGGAGAATATCGCTGTTGGGAGCTCCGATGGCCGTCAAGGCGGCGCCACAGCGGGCATGAGCGGCCCAGGCGGAAAAGTCCTGGTTTGGGACGGGGCTACACGCCTGTTCCATTGGGCCGTCGTGATGCTATTTGCGGCTGCCTATGTCACCTGGCGGCTGAACTGGATGGACTGGCATGCTTACGCCGGATACGCGTTGTTCACAGCCGTGGTGTTCCGCATCCTGTGGGGGTTCTTCGGCAGCGAGACGACGCGGTTCTCGCGCTTTCTTGCGTCTCCACGCGCCGTCGCCCGACATCTGGCGCACGCTCTGCGCCGTGAACCGGATCGGCTAGCCGGGCACAATCCGGCCGGCGGTTGGATGGTCCTGCTGATCCTGCTGCTGCTGTTCGGGGAGACCTTAACCGGCGTGTATGTCGCCAACGACGTTGCGGACGAGGGACCGCTCACCGAACTGATCCCGGCGCCAGTGACGAACGCGATTACCGCGCTTCATTGGATAATCTGGGATGCTTTACTGGCGGCGGTGGCGCTGCACTTGATGGCGGTGCTCCTCTACGCGGTGGTGAAGGGACAGAACCTCCTGCGTCCGATGGTCACTGGGTGGAAGACCCTGCCAGCAGGCGTGCAGCAACCGCGTTTAGTCGGCGCCACACGCGCACTCATCCTCCTCAGCTGCAGCGCGCTTGCTGTAGCCGTGCTCGCCAAGGTTCTGTAGCAGCTCAGCTCTTGGGCGGCATCACCTGTCCACGGATTTCGCCTCCCGGATGGGCTTCGGTGTGCAGGTTAATGTACAACTCGCCCGCCTCGAACTGGTTCGCCTGATCAGGCGTCAGTGTCGCATGTCCCTTTATCGGACTCTCGACCGGACTATCCTTTTTCGCCAGCCATAGTTGCACGGGACCGTTCTTCCCCTCGGCTGCCGGTCCATGGATATGCGCCATGGTGACGGCGCCTGATAAACCGCTATACCGGATCGACCAGCTGAGCATGTGAGTCGCCGGGTCATAGGTGAGTTCGGCGGTTCCGCTGCCGGCGGATTGCACGGCTGGAACCTGTTGCGCGCCGGTGAGCGGCACCTTAAAGGATTCGGGTGCGGCCTGCGAAGGCCCCGCCCAAAGGGAGATGCCCAACAGATATACAACCGTGACGATTAGGCGAGACATCGTAATCCTCATTGTGGTCTCCTTTCGATTGATTTGATTGTGACACGCAATATAGAGGGGCTACCCCACCTGATTGTAGATCAAGCCGATGTAATCAGGTATCTCGTTCACGGAAGCGCTACGATGACGCCTAATCGGCCGCGGACCTTAGACGCAGCGCGTTGGCAATCACCGACACGGAAGAAAGGCTCATGGCAAGTGCTGCAATGAGGGGGCTTAACAACCAGCCGGTAAGCGGATACAGCACGCCGGCGGCGAGCGGAATACCGAGCGCGTTGTAGCCAAAGGCAAACAGCAAATTCTGCCGGATATTCCGTACCGTGGCCTCGCTCAATTTCCGGGCGCGGACGATTCCTCGCAAATCCCCCCTGACCAAGGTGACCTGTGCGCTTTCCATGGCGATATCGGTTCCGGTTCCCATGGCGATGCCCACGTCGGCGCGCGCGAGCGCGGGGGCGTCGTTGATGCCATCGCCTGCCATCGCGACACGATGGCCTCCCTTTTGAAGCTTCTCGATCGCTGCCGCTTTATCCGCGGGGCGCACTTCCGCAATCACCTCGTCGAAGGGCAGTCCGGCGGCAACCGCGGTCGCCGTTGTGCGGCTGTCGCCCGTGAGCATGACCAGACGCAAACCCATGGCCTGCAACGCCTGAAGCGCTGCGGGCGTGGTGTCTTTGAGCGGATCGCCAACGGTGAGGATCCCCGCCGGCTGCGCATCGATGGCAAGGTAGATGATGGTTTGTCCGATCCGACGCAATGGCTCGCTCGCCTCGTGCGCGGCGCTCACGTCCGCGTCGGCGCCGCGCATCAATAGCGCATTCCCCAAGGCCACGCGCCGCCCCTCCCAGGTGCCCGTGACCCCTTGTCCGGTCACGGAGTCGAAGTGCGTGACCTCAATCGGGACGACGCCGCGGGCGCGCGCCCCGGCAACAATGGCACGGGCCAACGGATGCTCGCTCGAGCGCTCAATGCCTGCCGCACAGGCGAGTACGGCCTCTTGCGAATACGGCCCGAGTGCAATGACTTGAATGAGCGTGGGCCTCCCCTGGGTGAGGGTGCCGGTTTTGTCGAGCACGAGGGTATCAACGGTGCGCAACGTCTCGATCGCTTCGGCATTGCGAAAGAGAACGCCCAGTTGGGCGCCCCTGCCGCTCGCCACCATGATGGAAATAGGCGTCGCCAACCCAAGCGCACACGGACAGGCGATGATTAGCACCGCAACCGCATTCACCAGCGCGTAAGCCAAACGCGGCTCGGGGCCTGCAACCCACCAGGTAATGAAAGTCACGATCGAGATGCCGATGACGGCCGGGACGAACCACACCGCGACCCGATCGGCCAGCTTTTGTATGGGTGCGCGCGAGCGCTGCGCCTCGCTCACCAGCGCCACGATTTGCGACAGCAAACTGTCGGCCCCCACGTGCTCCGCTTCGATCACCAGCGTCCCCGTCTGATTGATCGTCGCACCGACCACTTGATCGCCGACACCCTTATTCACGGGCAGCGGCTCGCCCGTGAGCATCGACTCATCGACGCTCGATTGGCCGCTCACGACACGGCCATCGACAGGGATCTTCTCTCCCGGTCGGACTCGAAGCCGATCGCCGACGGCGAGGGATTCGAGCGGTACTTCCGCCTCCTCATTGTTGGCTGTCAGGCGGTGCGCTGTTTTGGGAGTCAGTCCGAGGAGTTGTCGAATCGCCGCGCTCGTGCGCCCTCGCGCGCCGAGTTCCAGCCATTCGCCCAGGAGCACCAGCGCCACGATCACCGCGGCCGCCTCGAAATACACGCCGACCATGCCGTGGGCATCGCGCATCGTCGCGGGAAACCGACTTGGGAGGAACGTCGCGATCAAACTGTATGTAAACGCCACTATCACGCCGAGCCCGATCAGCGTGTACATGTTGGGCGCACGGTGCAGCACGCCGAGCCAGCCCCGGCGATAGTACGGAGCGGCCGCCCACACCACGATGGGCGCGCTGAGCGCCAGTTCCAGCGCCCGTAGCGTCCAGGACGTGGTGGAGTCGAGCGCCCACCCCAAGAAGTGCGGCACCATTGCAATCAGCATGACCGGTATGGCGAGCGTCGTCGCGATCCAGAACCGGCGCCGCACGCTTCGGATCTCATGTTCATCCTCAACCTCTGTCGGCATCAAGGACTCGAGCGCCATTCCGCACTTCGGACAATGGCCCGGTCCGATTTGCCGTATCTCGGGGTGCATGGGACAGGTGTAAATCGTACCTGCGGCCACCTCGGAGACCGGCAGAGCGGCAGGGGCGGGCCGGATGGCCGCTTTTGCCGAGCGCGTTGCAGGCAGGTAGCGAGTTGGTTCTTTGAGGAACTTCGTGCGGCAACCCGCGCAACAAAACCTGAATGACTGGCCTGCGTGTTCCGCCGTATGCGGCGAGTCGGCGGCCACCGTCATTCCACACACCGGATCGATGAACGCTTCGGCTGCATGCCCCGCGGGAGTTGCCGCATCGGTGCCGTGCGCCGAGGAGTGCGGGTGTGGCGAATGGCCCATCGTATGAGCGTGCTGATGATCGTGCCGTGTGTTCATTTGTCATCCTCGTCTGTCAGCGCCCTCAGGATTGGGCAGTCTGCTGCCCGGCCGTGCCCCGGGCAGGCCGCAACCAGCGTCTCGAGTCCGTCGCGCACGCGCTCAAGAGCGGCGATACGCGCCTTTACATCCAACAATTTGGTCTGAGCCGAACGCTTGACGCGCCCGACGTCCCGTTGCGCCGATAGGGCGAGCAGTTGCTTGATTTCCTTCAAGGTGAAACCGAGGCCTTGCGCGCGACGAATAAAACGCAGCCGTGCCAGTTGTATGTCGCCATAACGGCGATACCCTGACGCCAGCCTCATCTGCGGTGCCAGGAGTCCGTTGCGCTCGTAGTACCGCACGGTGTCGATGCCGACACCGCCGCGCTTCGCCAGTTGCCCGATTCCCAACGCTGCCATCGCAAGCTCCTTGAATTCGTGTCGCCAGCCTAAACCCGGGACCAGGGTCCAGAGTCAAGCATCGGGCGCTGATTCGCAAGCTCGCTCAATCAGGAGCCCGCCGTCGGTCGCGAGTTACGGCTGTAACTTGAGCGCTTGATTTAGGACATCGACGGCTAACCCGGCTGATGGACGCTGTCGGCGCGTCTGCAAAAATCGATTCCGAGGGGAACTCACCATGGCCACAATCGATACCTATGATGCATTGGTGCTGGGCAGCGGCGAGGCGGGAAAATCGATGGCGTGGTATCTCGGCGGTGCCGGTAAACGCGTCGCGGTCGTGGAGCAGCGCTATGTCGGCGGATCCTGCCCCAATATTGCCTGCTTGCCGAGCAAGAACATCGTCCACGGAGCAAGCATCGCTCATACGGTAGCCACGAGTGAGGCGCTTGGAACCCGCGTCACCAGGAGCGTGTCGATGCGGGAAATTCAGGCCCGCAAGCGCACGATGGTGGAAGGCCTGGTGCAAACGCATCTGAGTAAGTTCGCCGCCAGCGGTTGCGAACTCTTGATGGGACGGGGCCGCTTCATCGATGAGCGGACCATCGAGGTTGCACTCAACGGAGGAGAAACACGTACCCTGCGCGGCGACCAGGTATTCCTGGACGTGGGAGCCTTCGCAAGGCTGCCGGCGCTACCCGGGCTGGTCGAATCGGGTCCCCTCACGCATGTCGAGCTCCTTGACCTTGACACCGTGCCAGAGCATCTCTTGATCCTGGGAGGCAGCTACGTGGGACTCGAGCTCGCGCAAGCGATGCGCCGGCTCGGCAGCCGCGTCACTGTCTGCGAGCGCGTCGAGCGGCTGCTGCCCGGAGAGGATCCCGATATCGCCGGGGGGATCCGCGACCTGCTGCACGACGAAGGTGTCGATGTCATCACCTCGGCGGATGTGGAGCTCGTTTCCGGGCGCTCCGGCGACGACGTGGCACTTCGCGCCATGATCCGCGGCACGGAGAAGATCATCGAGGGTTCGCATTTGCTGGTAGCCCTGGGCAAGGCGCCGAACACCAACGGAATAGGCCTCGAGCGGGCGGGCATCAAGCTGACGCCCTCGGGCTATGTGAGCGTGAACGACAGGTTGGAGACCACGACTCCGGGCGTTTGGGCGATGGGCGACTGCGCGGGGAGTCCGGCGTTCACCCATATGGCATTCGACGATTTCCGTATCGTCAGGGACAATCTTCGCGGAGGGCAGCGCAGCACCACAGGTCGACAGGTGCCTTTCTGTCTGTTTATCGAACCCGAGCTGGCGCGCGTCGGCCTGAACGAGCTCGACGCTAAACGGCAGGGTGTTCCCTACCGGCTGGCCGAACTCCCCGTCTCCTCGATCCTTCGCACCCGCACGACCGGCGAAACGCGTGGCAAACTCAAGGCATTGATCGGGGAGGACGATCGGATCCTCGGATTGACCGCGTTCTGCCCGCGAGCCGGCGAATTGCTGCCCCCGGTCCAGATCGCCATGCGGATGCAGCTTCCCTACCACGCAATCGAGGAGCTGGTGGTCGCGCACCCCACTTATGCGGAAGGCCTGGTCTCGCTTTTCTCAAACATCCAGCCGCTCCGGCCAGACATGTCGTAACTGAAAGCGGGCGGCTGGCCGATCAGCTCCCTTACGTGTCCATCCACGCGAGATGGCCTCCGGTTGCAGCCAAATCTTGCCGCCAAAGAGATCCAGCTGGGCTCGCGAGCGGCGCTCACGCAACCGGGCGGCCTAGGTATTATGCTCTGACTAAGCTGGCATAGTACGCGGGCCGCGCTTTCGCAAATGCGCTGCATTGCGGCAGGGAGAGGGAGATACCGTGAGATTGCCTCGCGTGCCCAACTCGGGCGTCATGGTGGCCGCGCTCATATTCACGCTGGGGCTGTTCGCCCTGATCGGCCTCGATTCGTATTTGAACGGGGTGAAACTGCAGGCGGCGACGGAGTCACTGGAGCGCACATACCAGGTGATCGGGAAACTGGAACTCGTGCTCTCGACACTCAAGGATGCGGAAACGGGCCAGCGGGGGTACCTGCTCACAGGCGACGAACGGTATCTCGAGCCGTACGACAGCGCTCGCGCCGCCATTGATGGCGACATCGGCTCACTTCGCGGGCTCCTGCACGACTCACCCGGCGAGTTGGAATCGCTTGAGCGGGTGCGCTCGCTTTCCGCACAAAAGCTCGCCGAGCTGCATGAATCGATCGAGATCGCCAGAACCCGGGGACTGCCCGCCGGAGCGATGGTGGTCCGAAGCGGTCAAGGCAAGGCGTTCATGGACGACTTGCGTCGAATCGTGGGTGCCATGATGGCGCGTGAGAGGGAGGGGCTCTCGCGGCGACAGCAGGAGGCTCAACTCGAGCAGCGGAAGACGCTTAGGTTATTGGCACTCTGGGCCCCGTCCTCGTGGATCCTGCTGGGGGCGCTGGCGGTGCTGCTTCTTCGGCAGTTGAAGCGGCAGGACGGCGTCATGCCACCCGTGGGGCAGCGGCGCACCTGGATGCTCATCGGTACGGAGTATCTGTATGCCGGAGCCATCGTGATCTTCGCGGCCGTCATCCGCGCGGGGCTGGGACAAGTGTTCGACGGCATGCCGCCGTACATCACATTCTATCCGGCGGTGCTGCTGGCTGTCGTCCTGCTTGGTGCGGGCCCGGGGATCCTCGCCGTGCTGCTGTCCACACTCTGCGTGGATTACTTCTTCCTCGTGCCCGTCGGATCGTTTGCCGTGAGCAGACCCACCGACCTAGTTTCTCTCACGCTGTTCATCGTCACCAATGTGGCTCTTTGTCTCCTCTCGGAGCGCATGCGTCAATCAGAGTGGGTTCACTATCGGCAATTGCGCGCCCTTCTGGATGGCGTGGCGGGCTTTGCCATTTTCATGACGAGCCCTGAGGGAGTCGTCAGCACGTGGAATGCCGGGGCAGAAAGTCTCAAGGGATATTCCGCGCGGGAAATTCTCGGCCGTCCCCAGACTCTTTTCTACTCCCAGGAGGACATCGCGGCCGGATTGCCGCGGCGTGCCCTCGACGCGGCGAAGCAGTTCGGTGAATGGAGAGGTGAAGGCTGGCGGCTGCGCAAGGACTCGTCCCGGTTTTGGGCAAGTGTGAGCATCACGGCATTACGCGACCGCCGCGGGAAGCTCGTAGGCTTTGCAAAAATCACTACCGATGCGTCGGCACGCAAGATATTGGAGGATCGCCTGGCCGCCAGCGCCGAGCGCTACCGTATGCTCGTGGAGGATCAGACCGAGTTGATTTCCCTCATCACCGCCGAGGGAACGATTCGTTTCGTCAATGAAGCTTTTGCGCGTTTTTTCGACCGCTCCGTCTCGAACATGCTGGGGACATCCTTCTACGACACGGTTGCGAAAGGGGAGCGGGAGACGGTGCGGGAGCAACTTCAATCGGTGCGGACATCGCAAGGTCCCATCAGGAGCGTGAACCAGATGTTGAGCCCCACCGGCGATCGTCGCTGGGTGGAGTGGACCCATCGGAGAATCCCCAATCCGAAAGCAGAAGACGCCTCCATTCATTCAGTGGGGCGGGATATCACTGCCCGAAAGGCCATCGAGGATGAGTTGACCCGCGTCAATGAGCGGTTCGCCGTGGCGGCGGAAGCGGCGGGTCTTGGATTCTGGGAATTCGATGTGTTGGCCAATACATCGCGCTGGGATGCTCAAATGTTCCGGCTCTATGGACGAACTCCGGAGGAGCGTGAGCAGCCCTATGATGTGTGGGCGAGTACCCTGCATCCGGAAGACCGCCCGGCTGCCGAGCGGGGAGTCGCTGAGGCTGCCCGCGGTCTGCGTGCTTATGAGGGTGAATTTCGTATCGTCCGCCCCGGCGGCGAGATCCGATACATCCGCACGGCATCCGAAATCAAACGCGACGACACCGGGCGGCCAATCACCATGTACGGGGTCAACTTCGATGTCACCGAAAGCCGGCGCGCCGACGAGCAGTTTCGCCTGGCGCTGGAAGCTGCATCGGCGGGCATGATGATGGTCGATGCCGGCGGCGCGATCACCTTGATCAACGCGCAAATCGAGGTGTTGTTCGGCTACACGCGCGAGGAGTTGATCGGCCAGCGTCTCGAGAAGCTTCTCCCGGAGCGCTTTCGCACCCATCATCCCGGTCTGCGACAGGCATATTGCGTCGATCCACGGGCACGCGCCATGGGTGCGGGACAGGATCTTTACGGCCTGACCAAGTCCGGGATCGAGTTTCCAGTCGAGATCGGCCTCAACCCAATCCACACCTCGACGGGGCAAGTCATCGTCGCATCCATCATTGACATCACCGACCGCCAGAGGGCCGAATCGTTCCGCCGACAAATGGCGGATCTGGTCGAGTCTGCAGAAGACGGTATCGTGGCAAAGGACCTCAACGGTATCGTCCTCAGCTGGAATCCGGGGGCCGAGCATCTACTCGGTTATCGTGCCGAAGAAATCATCGGACAGCCGGTGAGGCGGCTCATTCCGGAGTCGCGGCAGGACGAGGAAACAAGAATTCTCGAGCAGATCCGGCAGGGGCGGCCGGTGGCGCATTTCGAGACGGTCCGCCGCAGGCGGGACGGCTCCTTGATTGACGTGTCACTCACCATCTCACCCATTCGCGATCACTCAGGGGCGGTCGTGGGTGCCTCGAAGATCATGCGCGACATCACCAGCCGAAAGCGACACCAGGAGGAGCTCGTGGCGCTCAATCGAAGTTTGGAAGAACAGGTTCTTGCTCGCACGGTGGAATTGAAAGAGCGGGAGTCTTTGCTTCAGGAGGTCCATCACCGGGTAAAGAACAATCTGCAGGTCATCTCCAGCCTGATCAACATGCAAATCCGTGGCCTCAAGGACACGTCCAGCCGCATGGCGTTATCGGATTGTCAGACGCGTGTACAGACGATGGCGCAGATTCATGAAATGTTGTATCAGTCCAAAAATTACGCCCAAGTTCCATTTGCGAAATACGCCAAGGACCTTACAGCACGAGTGCTGAGCGCCTCCGGCGATGCGCTCAGCGCCGTCTCCCTGCAGTATGAATTGGAAGACATGTCCTTACCGGTCGAGACGGCCATTCCGTGCGGTCTCATCCTGAACGAGCTCGTCGGCAATGCTCTCAAGCATGCATTTCCGGGGGGGGCAAAGGGCACGATTCGGGTGGGGCTTCGGACACTCCCCGATCGCCTGATAAGCCTCTCCGTAAGCGACGATGGCATCGGGATCGCCCACGAACTCAATATCCGCAAGTTGAACTCCTTGGGTATGCAGTTGGTGGAGACGCTGGTGGGCCAAATCGAGGGACACCTGGAAATTGTCCGGCATCAAGGGACGACGTTTCGAATCACATTCCCGGCGGAAGCCACGACGTGAATACCGAGTCGCCACTTAACGCGAGCTTCCGGAATTCGCGTCAGCCTTTGGCAGCGAATACTTCGCCCGCCCATTGCGCAACCAGGTAATCGATGAACGCCCGGATTTTGGCGGCCGAGACCTTTGAATGTTGGAACACCGCGTGGACGGGCGCGGCTGGACGCTCACAATTCGTGAGGAGTACTTCGAGGCGCCCTGCCGACAATTCGGCAGATACTTGCCATGACGGTACACGGGCAATTCCCGCACCGCCGATGGCTGCCGAAACCAAGGCGTCAAGATTGTTGGCGCACAGGCGGCCCTGCACCTTGACGCTGGTGCGGCCTTTCGGAGATTGAAAATGCCATTCGACGGGTCCCAGCGTGTCGGAAAACACCAGGCAGTCATGATGACGAAGATCGGCGGGTATGGTGGGCCTGCCTCGCCGGGCGAGATAACTCGGAGCGGCACACACCACCATTCGGACCTCGGCAAGCTTGCGCGCGACCAGGCTCGAATCCGGCAGTCGACCGACTCGCACGGCGACCGCTATATCCTCTTCAATTAGATTCACGGCGCGATCAATCAACAAAAGATCGATATCCACCGACGGATATCGCGCCAAGAACGCAGGGAGTCGCGGCGCGATCAGCAGCCTTCCGATCAGCACCGGTGCGCTGACGCGCAGTCGACCGGATGGCTCGCTGCGCTGGGCCGACATCGTCATTTCCATTTCCTGCAGCTCGCTCAAGATCGTCTTCGCCCGCTCGTAGACGAGCCGCCCTTCGTCCGTGAGCGACAGATGCCGGGTCGTTCTGCGAAGCAACTGCGTGCCGAGTCGTTGCTCGAGAGCCGCGAGGTGGCGGCTCACCGACGTAAGCGACATTGGAATCGAACGCGCGGCAGCCGAAAGACTGCCCGCTTCGACGACCCGAGCAAACACCGTCATCGCGTCAAAACGATCCACCGTTCAATCCTTCCGTAATACGGGATAGTGTATTCCGAATTGACAGGATTATCACCGTTTAAGGAAAGGTTTACTGTGTACTTCCACACTCAGGAGGTTGTTCCAAATGAAGTTCTGCGTTTACGGTGCCGGAGCGATCGGCGGCTATCTGGCAGTGGAGTTGGCGCTGGCAGGCCACGAGGTATGCATCGTTGCGCGCGGTGCCCATTTGAAGGCCATTCAGGAGAACGGGCTGAAGCTTCTGATTCAAGGCCGTGAAAAGACGGCGCACCTTGCCGCGGCGGATGATCCCACGAGCTTTGGACCTCAGGATTTCGTCATCTGTGCATTGAAGGCCCATCAGGCCTACGACAGCGCTCGAACATTCGCGCCGCTGTTGGGACCGACGACAGCCGTACTAACGGCGACAAACGGAATTCCCTGGTGGTATTTTTATAAAGCCGGCACTCCCTACGACGGCCGGCAACTCAACTCAGTCGACCCCGGCGCGCGCCTATGGAACTGCATACAGCCGAGC